>Ga0118677_10005437_pt1 | contig 22280 bp, 21 predicted proteins | sample AliMusrvi5mmetaG_FD_86154 | JGI IMG/M metagenome (GOLD analysis project Ga0118677, IMG submission 86154)
TAATGATAAGTGTGAAAAAAAGACCTGTGAGTGATAAAAAGGATACAATCCTTTTGAGCCATCATATGGATGCGATTTTTCAAATTCGTCAATAGTTTCATATATTATCTTCGTCAATCGTTTTTTATATGTGACTGGAGGACAAAAGAAGTAGCGAATTCTCTTTGAATAAACTTCCTCTTTTATGATTTGGGTTAAAATCTTATCACCCACGTATAACACAACAGCTTCTACTACGGGCATATTTGATAATATCTGTTTCTAAATGAAATATCTTTATTGAGTCTCTTCATCCTGAAACTCATGAACATCACAAAGTTTATAATTTATTTTCATATAATAGCAAAAAAGCCTACCAGATTTCTCCGGCAGGCTCTCAACTAACCTACTTATGAAAACAAAAACGCTCTAAAATCAGTCTACCGGGGGATTGGGATCCATCAGCAGATCGCCTTCGTAGAAGGCCATGGGTGAGCTCTGCTTGCAGAGGAAGCCGAATTTATGGCCTTTATCTTTATCAATCTCCTCTCCCCAGGTTGTATCGATGGTCTCAATGTGTACCAGGTTGCAGGGTTCACCGATAAGGTACCGTTTGTTGGAGGCACAGTTCTGGATGATCACGATCCCTTTGAAGTCAATCCCGAAGTTCTGAATCCATTTCTGGACAGACTTCTCGATGCCAGGGTAGAATCCCTCCAGGCCGATCTCAAAACCGCCACAGTCCTGATTGGATCCTTTGAGCTTTTTCTGCGAAGGTTTGATGGTCCCCTGGGTCATATAAAAGCTGTGCATGAATTTTCCGGTCAGAAGCTGGATATCGTCGGAGATGGTTACACCATCGACATCCCTGGCAGGGAATGTCGTCCAGTCGATATCGCTTTCCATGATCAGGATGATCTCGGATTTGATTCCGCCACCGCCACCGGCGTTTCTTACGCTGGGCTTGAATAGGTCAAACAGTGATATACTCATGATTTTTTCTTTTTAAGGATTAAGCGGGAACGTATGCAAATACGGCTTCTTCAATCCCGAAGCCTACGGATTCGTACCAGTCTGCAAAAACCTTGATCTGCCGGTCAACACTCTCGACAGATATGCTGGAAGCGCCGCTGTTACGGTTCATCAGACGGATGAAATTCTCTTTCGGTGTGGTGAAAATCACATCTTCGCCAGCCATTGAAGGAAGCGAGGTCAGAGTAAGGTTTGTTCCTTCAAGAAGGGTTATCATCCCGTCATAGTTCGTGTCGGTGCCATGAAGATCCCGGCGTTTGCGATGATACGCAGAGAACCATTTGCGGGAAAGGAAGATGTTCATCGACATATCCTTGTAAAGATCCCCGACCTGCTCCCCAAAAGATTCAAGCTGATCGAAGATATTATCAGCGGTCAGAGGCTCCAGCTGGATGAAGTTGATGCTGGAATTCCCCTGGGTATGCTTGTGCTTGAGGATCGTGACAAAGCCATCCATAGATAGACCCAGCGCCTGTGCGGTTCCTTCCACGGGAGCCACATAGGTTCCTTTGCCGATCAGGGCAAGTTCCCGGTTATCGTTGACCTTCGGGATGATCAACTGTTCAATGATGTATTTGGAGATCGGCCATGCTTTGCGGTCAATCGACTCATCACCCATGAATCCGAGCCATGAATCCATGATCTCGTCCGGATAGAATGAAAGATCGATCTTGTGCCGGCGCTGCATGATCTCAACCGGAGTGAATGCAGCTTTCCCTTTCGGGGTCCAGCCTTCCTGGAATCCCTGGACAAGATCGGAGATCACAGCCTTGGATGCACGGTAAACCAAATCCTGCGACTGCTTGGTGGTCATGAAGGTTTCGGAGTATGTCGGCTGGGTCAACAGTCGCAGGATATCCTTCTGGTTCGTTCCGACGTACGTCCCGAATGCGGCTTTAAGCTGGGCTAATGAAATTGTTTCGGCCATGGGTTCAAAAATTTATTGTTAAAAATTATGAGCAGAAATCATCTGCGATTTTGTCGTGTGCATACACCGGTTCTTCGGCGCCGCTTTCAATCTTGTCTGCATCTTTAGCGGCAACGATCGGGAGTGCGGCATCTTCCTGCTGAAGTGCCAGAAGAGTTGCTTTTGTGTCAGCATGACTCTTCTGTTCATCTGCAAGCAATGTTTCCAATTCCTGGTTCCGGGTCATCACATTTCCCAGCTCGTCATTGAGTTGTTGAACCCTCTCTACAGTCAGCTCCTGTGCTTCAAGGTTGGAAGGATCCATTTTAAAATAGCTCTGAATAGCTTTCCAGGTCTCTTTGATTTTCATATTTTCAGGATTATTGGTTTCAGTTTCAATTGAAAGTTCTTTGGTAACAGGCGCTAATGCCGATGCCACTGATATCGCATATTCCAGTGATCCGATCTCATCGATCAGCCCCAGGGCAATGGCTTCGGGGGCAAAGTAGATTTTGCCACTGAGGGTTCCATCTTCGACTCCGGAACGGTTTACTTTGATGGTCGATAAAAATTTTGCATTGATCACATCCAGGACGTTTTGCTGGTAGGGTTTGTAAATCCCGTCGAGTACCTGGTTAAAATCTTTGTTCTTGTCCACCGAAAGGGTTGCATACACTTCATGGAATTTCACCCCTTGCGATTCGAAATAGGGCTGCAGGTCTTCCACCAGGAGCATTGTTCCAATGGAACCGATGCGGTCAAGGTCTGAACTGGCAATGATTTTTGAGGCACCGGATATAATCCAGTATGCTGCACTGGCAGCCATTCCTTCGATAAAAGCGACGACTGGTGTAGCACAGGATTTGATTGTTTCCGAAAGCAGATCGGTATAGGTGACCTGACCTCCCGGACTGTCCACGACCAGGACAATGCTGCAAATATTGGGATTGGCATCTGCCGATTTGATCTCCTGCATGATCGACTGCGTTCCCCTGGGGCCGCAGCTCTGGTCATATTTGAGGATCTCCGAGCGGATCGGGATCACTGCGACCGACCTTTCAGGAATGTTTCCGTCGGAAAAACCGAACCGTTGGGGTTCGTCTGCTCCCATTCCGAGAATATAGGATCGGTTACGCTCCCGGGCCAGTGCCGAATCCCCATCAGAAAACCGCTCTCCTTTGATCAGGGAAAGCAGCATCGAAGCATAAGCATTCGATCTTTCTTTGGAGATCAACCAGGGGCTTGAAAAGATTTCGGCTAAAACGGGATTCATCGCATCCTAAAATTCAGGATACAATATTATAATGGTATCGGCGGCAAATAAAGGACTAAAAAGAAGAGCAGGTCAATCCTGGTTTTCATCATCCGGGATCGGACCGTTTGGTAGTTGGAGAAAACCGGCAGGCCTGCTGAATTCTCCTGAAAACAACAGTTCGTAACCGTTGAATGTTTCCATGGCGGCGGGTTTGAGCAGCTTGCTGGAAAGTTTCATCGGGCTTTCCATGTTACCAAAAATACGGATGGTACCGTTTTTATCGGCTGCTTTAAGGATCAGTCGCCGGCCAGTCATGCGAAACAGTTCCGCTTCGACCGGCGCCCGGTCTTTTGGAACAAGTATTTTCAATTTGTATAGGAACTTCATTCCGCCAGGGGTATCCTGCTGCTCGGATTCAAGTTGTATCGTTTCCGGGGTGCCATAGATGGAACTCCAGGACTTGCCAGGTTTCGGATTGATCAGACAATAGAACGTTGAATCATTGAAGGAGAACATTGCCACATCTTCGCGAAATATCCAGCTCACCGGGTTTAGTCCCCCAATGTTGATTCCGGTGTGTCTTAAAATGTTTGCCATGTCATTTTTTTGTTAAAAAAACACAGTGACACTCCGGGGACATCTCAGGGACAAAAAGTGAGCAACTTTTTTCCGTTTTTCTCCGGGAGCGTTTTCTGTAATAATCTTTTTTCAGCATCTCGTAGTTGATATTGCTGAATGTGACGTTGTGATCGGAACAAAACTGGAGAATACATTTTTTAAATGACTTGTAGAACCGCACCTTATCATCCATGTATTGAAAAAAAAGCTCCTTGAAGTGCCATTCCAGGTAGGATTCAAATATTTCCTGGTTACTGGGCGGCACCCAGAGATTCGATTTTATCCACAGATCGTTGTAATACGGAAGGATAAAGGTGATGTACTCCTTGCCTTTGGGGAAATCCGGTGCAGTACTCATGGGCCGGATCTCAAGGAGCGGCTTTAAAAGCTTACCGATCAGATTAGTCTTTGAAGCAACATTGCTATTCAGCGAGCAAATCAGGTATTCCTGCAGGTAAGGCTTCAGTTTGAGCGTAATGGTAGGGTGTGTTTCTTGTTTCATAAATCAAAGGTATGTCTGGTTAACAAGTCAATAAAGGTCATTTCGATTTTACAAAAACCATTTCATGATCCAGAAAGGGTTTGAGGCTTTGACTCCGGGTGTACTCCATAATATGGTGCACCTCGTAATGATCCTGGTTTGATCGCTTGATCAGGTATTGCATTCCGGTTTTCTTTTTCCCTTTCACATGAAAATCGTCCATGGTTGCCAGCTGGAACCCCTCCGGCAATTCTTCATAATATTTCCAGCCGAAGCGATCAATTTTTATTTTCTCTGTGGTTTCCATCAGGGGTCATTTAGTGTGTCAACGTGACAACGTGCCAACAAAGGCCGTATTTAAAAAGCTAATCCATTGATAACATGACAAGCTGAATCCGGTTGGCACAAATTTGCGGGCTGTGGCACCGGTTTATCGTGCCAACGGCCAAGGGAACAAGAATGAAGGATGTGCCAACAGGTGTCAACGGAATATTTCTGTGCCAACAACAAACCGAAAGCATAATAATTTGATTTATAAGATTATATTAATTCATTTTGTTGATTGTTGGCACGTTGGCACGTTGGCACCGACTTTGCCGGAATGTTTTCATGTCTGAATTTTAAAATGGGAACTCCTGTTGTTCCGGCGTTGGTTCTGGCAAATCTTCCTGCTCTTTCAACTCGATAGAAGTCTGCTCAGGGGTTTTGAACCTTTCAAGGTCGATCCCCATGGCTTCAACCATTTTATAGTCCAGGGCAATGCAGCTCGTAACACGCTCGGCTTTCTGGATTACTTTTCTATTGTTGCCAGTGATCAGATCTGTCTCCCATGATTCAACCTGGTAAATAAACCGATGACCTTTAACGGCGCCTATGTATGCAGGATGATCTTTCAGATACATACGAAGGGCGTTGAGTTTCAAACTTTCAGCGCTGTGCATTTTCTGATAAATCTGAATGACATCGTTGACGATCAGGTACAGAATTTTCTTTTCCTGGCCATCCCAATGCTTTTCTTCAGTTTCTGTGCGGGATATTCTCAGGGTCACCCGCTTTTCTGTGGAAATATCAAATTCTCTTCCGGAAATTACCTGCCCCTGAGCGTAGAGCATGGAGATCGTATCGAAAAATACCGATAACTTGTTACTGGTGCTCAGGTCTTCGCTCTGGCGGATGATCTGCCGTTTTGCATCTTCATAAAAAACGTCGAAGGAGAAAGGCAGCGGAAGTTCTGGAACATGATCCTCCCAGAATTTCGCCATGGCAATAAACAGGCTCACGGTATTGATCATCCGGGTTTGATACGTGCCGCCTTCCTTACGGATATCTTCCTTTACTTTTTTCTGGAATTGACGCATGTAGGCGGCAAAATACTTCTGCACCAATGGCCGCCGTTTGATGATCTCCATGGCAATGTTTGACAGACCATCCCGCTCCCGACCCTTCAGGTCGGTGTACAAGTTTACCTCTTCATCTGTCCAGTTATCCTTTTTAGGAACATGTTTCTGAACAACCCGGTTCCCCAGGGCGCCATCATCGCGCTCCGGACCATCCTGGCCCAGCAGCAAAAGACTGCCATAAATTTTGGATACGTCAATATCCTTGCTGGTGGCATCTTTGCGTTTTTGCTTCCCTTCATTGTCATATACGGCAGCCTTCAATCCCTGGAACTTGACATCGGAAATCTGATAATCGTTATACTCTTCATAAATCACCGGGATATCGCGGAATCTTTCCAGAGATGTAAAGAAAGCGGCATCGGTGCCGGAGTTCAGGTTGAATAGAGGTGCGCCGTACATGAACGGGGCCCTGATACTTTCTGCAATCTTTGATTTTCCGCTTTCGGTAGGGCCGATAAAAAAAAGCGAGGTAAAGAACCGTTCGATCGGGAAAATGATTGAACGGTTAACGCTGAGCAGGGTGAACAACAGCGCCCACATACCATTGTTATTATAGGTATAGACCTTGCACATCAATTCCGACCACTGATTCCATGAGGTTCGCTGCTCAGGTTTATAGACCAGGAACCGGTCATATTCGTATTTGTCATTGTCAACCCGTTGATCCTTATATATTTTTGAAAATGCCGGCAAATAGTAGGTTTCTGTCTTGAATTTCACAAGGCCAAGTTCATCAACCGGGGTGAAGGTATTATCCGCGATGATCCCGTTGCTGAAGGCAAAAAAGCCTTCGGGCTGCATCCCGAATATTGAAAGTTCATGGCATTTGGGAAATTGCAAGGCAATGCTTTCAAGGATTTTTTCGTGATGGAACTGCTTGCCATTGGTGAATATATAGGCGCCAAGCCCCCAGAGGAACCGTTTGAACGGACCAATTTCAATCATGTCATTGCTCTTGAATTCGACATATTCCTCCTTGTTGAGTTCACTGTGATACAGCTTGATGAACCGTTTATTCTTGATCGGGTCGGGATCCTGAACCTGGAACAGCGGTTCCATGTAGAAGTTCCCGACCTTGACCAGGGTATTATCAAGCGTGCGGAATACGTAAAAGATCTTATTACCCGCCGTATTCTGAGCCGCGAAGAAACCATAGCGCTGAAAAAATCCCTGGTCAACATATTGCGGCAGGTGGGCGATATCAAAAACAAATTGCTGATCATCAATGACTACATGTTCATGCTGCTGAACGGCAAGGTTCTTGCGCTTTTCAACATAGGGGCGCAGCACCTTTGAAAATGCTCCCTGGGTAAGGCCGAATTTCTTGGCAATTTCATTGGTCTTGATGTGGATGATCGTATTGTCGAGTTTTGAAAGGAATTCGGCCACCATTTCAACAAACTTCTTTGAACGTTTTGTTTCCGGTTGGCGGATCAATTTATAGGTCAGTCCCCGAACATAATAATCCAGAAAATCGATATAGACCGGCGCCTGAGGATCATCGCCAGACTCATCCACACTGCCATCTTCCCGCACTTCGACACGTAATCCCTGCTCTGTAAGAATTCTGCCGGCTTCAGCCATCGGCAATTCGGCATCATGTTCATCGATCACCCCGCTTAGTCCGTCGATCTTGATATTCCGGGTCAGTTTCGATAATCGGAAAAGGTCATCTTTCTTCAATGTGCCGGCAGGAAGACTGATAGCGTTTTCTTTCCCTTCAGCATGATAGGATACCACCATGGCCGGATCAGAAAGTAATATGGCGAAGCCACTTTCGGCAATCATATCTGTCGAAGCATCCAATCCATAAAAGCCCTGCTCCTGAATTTCAACTTTTGGCAATTGCTTCTTAATGTTCCTTTTCAGATCTTCCGGACTGACATCAAGTTTTTTTGAAATATCAGCGATCAGGTACCCCCGGGTCTCTTCATCGTTGATCAATGACATTTGGGAAACCAGTTCCTTCACCAGCCGGGCTTTCTGAAGCGGGTCATTCTCGATGGCATCCTTTACCTTATCTGTCCGGAACGAGACAATATCCTTGCGGTTATCTTCGATGTACGCTCTAAGCTGATCAGCGCCATGCTTTGTCACATACGAATCGGGGTCCTCCCCTTCGGGCATTACTACCAGATAAACATCAAGGCCCAACTGCAGTGGGATTTTGATATTTGATACGCTGGCTTGTATCCCCGCGGGATCACCGTCATAGACGAAGGTCAGGCAATTGGTGAGGGATAGGATCATCTTCACCTGGTCTTCGCTCAGGGCGGTCCCGGAACCGGCCACCACGTTCCTGATACCGGCCAGGTGCCAGCTTATCAGATCAGTTTGACCTTCCACCAGCAGGCATTCGTTCTCCTTCATGATCTCCTTTTTTGACTGGTATAGGCCATAAAGGAACCTGCTCTTCTTGAAGACTTCAGTTTCCGGGCTATTCAGGTACTTGGGTTTATCCTTCTCAACATTGATCAGCCGACCGGTAAAACCGATCACCCTTCCGGAACGGTCAAAAAACGGGAACATGATGCGCCGGGTGAAAGCATCGTAGTATTTTCCTTGTTCGTTTTTCCTGATCAATCCGGCGCTGAGCAATATTTCGTCTGTGTACCCTGCCTGATGAGCTGCGCGGATAAGGTCATTACCACTTTCTGCATAACCGATTTCAAAAATGTCGATCGCTTTTTCAAGGCCACGTTGTTGTAAATATTCAACTGCCTGATTTACAAGAGGGGCATTTGGGGGCATTTGGTTGGGAGTACTCCCTATATTCGCTCTGAAATGATCTTTTGCCCATTTCAGAACAGCAAAAATTCCGTCACGTCGTTTTTCTGCCTCTGAATACTCGGGATCAGAACCATTCAGCCTGATCGGAATTTTATAGCGATTAGCGATATAAGTCAGCGCTTCTGTAAAGCTCATCGCTTCATGTTCCCGAAGGAACTCAATGGCATCGCCGGATTTGCCGCAGCCGAAGCATTTGAAAGTTCCCCTGGCAGGGTTGACTATAAAACTGGGAGTTTTTTCGTTATGGAAAGGGCAGCAGCCGGTATAGTTGATCCCTTTCTTCTTAAGGGTGAGGAAGTCACCTAGTATATCGGTTATCTGTATTGCATTTTTGATTTCTTCAGAATTCACTATCATTTTGATGTCTCCGGTATTTTAGGATAAAGTTCATTTTAGAGTAAGGGAATGTTTACTCAGAATCATCCTGATGGAGTGCATCATCAATGGCAATCAGAAGTTCACCTATTCTTTCTATGTTGTAGGTTTTATGATGTAAATGGTTCACCATTTCATCAATGAAACTTTTAAAATCAGCATGATTCATAGCTGTTGTTGCGGGTACCCATAGCTTAATCTCAGGCTGTCTTGCTATTACTTCTTTCAAGGCATCTCTGATAATGATCAGATCACCATGGCTCATATTTGAGAATGATTTCATTTCCTGATGATTAATGATTGCTTAAAAAACAGATTTCAAGATAATTAACACATGATAAAGGTCAAAACCCTTTGACTTTTGGCATCAAACCACCTTCTTCAATCAGTTGCCGTGTCTTTACAACATCAACCAGGTAATGCTTTCTGCTTTTCGTCACAGCCAATACCGATACCGGAATAGTTCCTGCATCTGCCAGAACCCTGATTCGTGATTGCGGTATGCCAAGCGTTTTAGATGCCTCGGGAATCTTCTGCCATCTTTTAGGAGCGGTTGTTTCCAGTGCCAGGCGAATGCTCCTGAGTTCTTTTAAGATCAATTCTTCGTTACTCATAAATTACCGTAGTTTATTTTTTGGCAAATGTATTTATTATTTATAAACTTTATTACTAATTATTAAATTATTCAAATATTAACCATATTTGGCTGAACATAAGTCTTTTAAAAATTCTTCCAAAAATAAATAGTACTAAATAGTACAAAATACTTGACTTATGACATCAAATAGTTTACATTTGCGAAATAAATTAAGCAAAATGAAAGTCGATGGTAACAAGATCAAGACCCTGTTAACTCAAATCGGGTCCACCCAGAAAGAGCTTTCAAAATATTGCAAGATTAATACAGCAACGGTCAGTAAGCTCATCAAGTCTGGTCATACCAGTGAGTCTAATACCCGTTTGATAGCGAATTTCCTGAAAGTAAATCTGAATGAGATAGCGACCTTTGAGAACGGCGACCCGATACCTGTACCTTCAGCAGAGGTGGTTTACATCAAAGACCCTGAATCTGAAAAGCAGATACTTGAATTGATGGACAAAGTGAAGGATTTAAAGAAGATCATTGAATTGCAGGAACAAATTATAAAATCGCACACGGAGCAATCGTAAAAAAAAGGATGGGTCCGGATATGTGGGATCATAGGTTCGGACCCCAAGTGGATCCTAGGTTCGAATCCCAACACGATGGCAAATTAATCGCTTTCCCAGAGTATCAGCAACATCCGTAAATCGAATTTTTCCATCGGCAGCAAGCATTTTCAAAGCGTTACAATTTGTAACGGTTTCGTTTCCTTCCAGTATTACCTTTCTTTTCTAAAGGCAAATCATCAAAACAACCTTGCATTTCTAAAGGATAAATGGGATCATAAGAAATTTAGTATCCGGATTTCAATGTTTTTATGTATTTTTGTAATTGAAAATTAAAATTACATAAAATGATACCAAGGAAATTATCCGCTGCCATCCTGAAATTTGCAAAAAAATATCCGGTTGTTTCTGTGACCGGCCCCCGTCAGTCGGGCAAGACCACCCTGGTCAGATCGCTTTTTCCAAAGCACAAATACCTATCCCTGGAAAATCCGGAAACAAGGATCCGTGCTCTTAATGATCCTAAGAGTATTTTTGACCGGAAGGATCAATTGCTTATCCTGGATGAAATTCAGCATGTTCCTGAATTATTATCCTATATACAGGTTATCTCAGATGAACAAAAAATACACGGACAATTTATACTGACCGGTTCCCAGAGCTTGTTACTCAGTGAAAAGATATCCCAGACACTGGCCGGAAGAACGGCCATATTGAAACTCCTCCCCTTCAGTCTGAGTGAAATTAATAATTTGAAACAGGTAAAGGATTTTTCTTACGAGGACTTTATCTTTAAAGGATTTTTCCCAAGAACCTATGATCAGAAAATTTCACCTGAGGAATTTTATCCGTTCTACCTGGAGACTTATGTGCAACGGGATGTGCGGGAGATTCAGAATGTCCGGGATCTTAACACCTTTACCAATTTTGTAAGGTTATGTGCAGGACGTACAGGCCAGCTGATTGATTATTCTTCCCTGGCCAAAGATACCGGCGTCAGTGTAAGCACGATTAAAGGATGGATTTCAATCCTGGAAGCAGGTTACATCATTTTCCAATTGTATCCCTACTACAAGAATTATGGAAAAAGAGTGATCAAGTCACCTAAAATCTATTTCACCGATCCGGGATTGGTATCCTATCTCCTGGGAATAAAAAGCGCTGAACAGTTGAAAACGCATTACCTGAAGGGAGCACTGTTTGAAAACCTGGTCATTCTTGAATTACTGAAACAGCGATTTAACAATGGAGTCCCTCAGGATATATGGTTCTTTCGCGACAGCAATCACAATGAAGTGGATGTTGTAGCAGAAAATGAGTTGCTGCAATGGATAGAAATAAAGTCAGCAAGAACTTTTTCACCTGATTTTCTAAACACCTTCCGTTTTCTTGATAAAAACGAGGATGCAGGGAAGGATAATAAGTCGATTATATATGGCGGCGATGACACTTTCATGCATAAAGGATTCAAAATTGTATCATGGAGAGATCTTCAAAAGTTTGAAAGGTAGATTGTATCTTTCTTTCAAGGGTTCGGATCCCTTTTGGATCCTATTTCTCAAAATAACGCAAATTTGATACCGTGAAAAATTGACCCCTTGGAAACCTTAGATACATAGGCAAAGCAGAAAATCGTCCAAGCCCCAGGCGGATCACGAAAGCAGATAAAAAAAGCAAAATGGCAAAATGGTAAAACCCTTTTGCCATTTTGCTTTTTACCCTGGCCTATCGCAAAAAAGCCAGAATGCAAAATTTAAGGTTTTTGATTTTATCGATCGAAAGTCTGAACCAGGAAATCAGGTGCCGGATGTCGAAAGTACTCCCCTGCCATACAATGGTCCAATACCTTGCCCCCGGAATCTGAATCGCACCAACTAATTTCCTTTCAGGCTATCAACGCTCTGACAGGATCATTATTTCTTTTTGGTCCCGTTTGATGGCTCATTCTCATTAGGTTTGGGAGTAACTGTCTGGCTCAGTTTTACGACCTGGTAGAATTCATCTTTTCTTATTTCTTTGGCTGCCCGGCATTCCTTGTCGAAAAAATAGTAGACTTCAGTGCCATTCATGTTTGCGAGACTGACATAATAACTGGTCGTAGTCCTTCCGATATAGTTGACATCCATTTTATAAGCCTTTTCTATCTTATAATCCTTCAAGTGGAGTTTAATATACTCGGGTACGCATGCCGGAAGTGCAGAAGGCCTTATTTCAGTTACTGTCCTTCCGCCCTCGGCATTGGGTTTCTGTGCATATACAGCCATTGCAATGGCGGCAATAAATAAGGATAAAAATAATTTTTTCATGGTCTGTGCTTTTAGGGTTTGTTTAACAGTTATTACAAACATACTGATTTTGAAACTATGCTGCAAGATAACTTAGACATTCTGAAGAAAAACTGAAAATCCGGGAATAATTTAACTTTTTTTGATCGGATTGAAATAGTGAAATTATTCTCTTATCAATGGTCTTGGGAAATCAGAAACCATCTTTACCGAAAAGTGCCCAGACTTTTTAAGAAAATGGAACATCAAACTAGGTAATTATAAGAGAAAAAACAGCATTGATAATTAGGCTATAACTAAGAGATAACTAGAAGATGCAAAGTTTAAGGTTGTAGATTTCAGGACTAGACAATTCATTCTTTATGAAAAATATGTCTTAAATCCGAGATCAATCCGAGCTAACTGGGTTAAGATCGGTTTCTAACCGGTTTTAGCCCGGTTAAAAGATGATGCTATCTCATAAGAGAATCTGTTCATGATAACCGCAAAGAATTGTTAACCTCTACCTGTGTTCTTTATGCCTTCACGCCTTTTTCGGTAATGAGAATTTGATGGTAAAGGGTAATATTGGTAAAAGGTAAAATGTAAAAAAGCCAACCGGCAAACTGGCAATGAGTAAAATGGTAAATCAAGTTGCCTGCTTCGAAAAGATCAGTTTCAAAGCAATAAGGATCAGGAAGAAACCGAATATCTTCTTCATTGTCTGCTCGGGCAGGTTCAATGCAATCTTTGACCCGAAATATCCGCCGATCATGAAAGAGAGGGCGATGATCACTGCATACCAGACATTGACCTGTCCTTCCTTGTAATAGTTGTAAGCAGCAAACAAACCTATTGGCGGAAGCATCACGGCGAGGCTTGTACCCTGCGCAGTATGCTGATCAACATTTAAAAAATAGACCAGGGCAGGGATCATAATCACAGCCCCTCCCACACCAAAAACACCTCCGAAAACACCGGTCATCAGACCAATCATGACCAGGATAATAACTGTAGTAAAGTTCATACAATGACGTTGAGAATGATAGAAATTATGACCCGGCAAATGTCCGCAGAATCAAGAATTTACGACCCACAACCCGGGTAATTGAGAAAATAATAGAATTCCTTATCCGGTGTTTATCAGAAATAAATGATGAAGCCATGATCAGCTTTGTCTTACAGGTTTCCCGGGATTCTGCGGGAGGGTGATGAGGACACTTGTTCCTGACATCCGCTTGCTGCTGATTACGACCGTCCCCTGCATCTCTTTGATGATCCCGTAGGAAATAGATAACCCGAGCCCGGTACCCTTTCCCGTTTCCTTGGTCGTATAGAAAGGGATCAATACTTTTTCGAGTTCAGTAGACTTTATGCCGATGCCGTTATCTTCGACTTCAACATAGATGAATTTTTCGTCCTGGTGTGTCAGTATCCTCACGAATTTCTTACCGGATGTTTTGCTGCTTTTTTGCTTTTCTTCTATTGCATCTTTGGCATTGGTCAGGAGATTAAGAATGACCTGTTCAAATTTATAGATATCACCAGGGAATGGTTTTATGGTTTTATCAAAGTCGAGGATCAGTTCAATGACCCGGTGCCTGAACTGTTCGGCAACCATGGAAATTGCATTGGTGATGCCATCATGGAGATCGAATATCCCATGGATCAGATCATCATGTTCCCGCGAAAATGAACGGATATGATCAATGATGTTCCGCATCCGGGTGATGTTGTCGAAGATCTTCTCGGATTTCGTTTTGATGTAAGTCTTATCCGGAGCATGATCTTCAAGCATCTCAACCATCAGGTTTTCCAGGGTAATTGAAATAATGTTCAGGGGCTGGTTGATCTCATGGGCAATTCCTGCAGCCATTTCCCCGAGACTGAGCATCCGGGCATTATGGATCATCTGCATCTCCATGATCTTCCTTGATGTAATATCCCGTACAATTGCGATGTATCCATTGGGATTGCCATCGCTTTCCTCAATCAGGGCCAGGCTGATTTCCCCAATGAAGGCAGATTTGTCGTTTTTAACAAGTTCCAGTTCAAGATTCTGGATCATTCCTTCACTCTGAATTTTCTTCAGAATTTCCCTCATCTTCTTCTTGTCGTTATCAGATATAAACTGAATGAAAGGCAGGGACGTAAGATTAAATGAATCCTCATACCCCAGTATACGTGGGGCAACATCTGAAAATGCCGTAATGCGGCTTTTCAGGTCCATCCGGATGATAGCCTCGGGAGAAGTCCTGAGCAACTTGCGAAACATGGCTTCAGACTGCACCAACGCCTCCTGGGCCTGTTTACGCTTGCTGATATCACGAACCAGGGCCAGCACTTCATGGTTATCAAAGGGCAATATCCGGAACTCAAAATGATGGTTTCCCTCATTCAATAATAATTCATATTCAAAGGAGACCAGCTCTTTTATTCTCATTGCCTTCTCTATACCAGCCATGATCTGAGCAGAGAGATGAGGCGGAAGGAACTCGATGATTTTCCTGCCCAGGTACTGATCCGGTGAAGTGATCAACCGGCTCAGCTTTGCAGAAAAACATTTACTGAATACACCGTCGTTGGTCAGGCCGAAGAGAAAGTCCGGGATGGCATTCACGATGGCGAGATTCTCTTCTTTACTCTTCTTTAATTCTTCAATGATCCTCTTCTGTTCAATTGAAAATTTAATTGAAAGAACAAGCAGGCTTGGAGTGATCTTGTTTTTTACAAGGTAGTTCTGAACACCAACCTTGATGGACTCGACCCCCAGTTTTTCATCATCTAATCCTGTGGTGATGATGACCGGGATCTGCGGAAATTCCCGAAGTATCGTGGACGGAGTTTCAAGTCCCTTGCTATCCGGAAGCCCGAGATCGGTTATGACAATATCCACAGGCTGTTCCCGCAGGATATTCATCCCGGCAGCCAGGGTTTCCGCAGTATGAATAACATACTTAACTGCGAGATCCGCCTTCAGGTACTCCTTAAAAAGCCGGGTATCTCCCGGGCTGTCTTCAATGAGGAGAAGGCGGATTTGTTCATTGGTCTGATCACTTTTCTCCATCGGGTAATTTTACTATCGTAAACCAAAAGTCTTCTATAGATTTAACTACCTTGGTAAATTGCTCAAAGTCGATAGGCTTTGTAATAAAGCAATTTGCATAGAGGTTATAGGAATGCAGAATATCTTCCTCTGCCCTTGACGTAGTTAGAACTGCAACAGGTATTCGTCTTAATTCTGTATCCTCTTTGATCTCTTTCAGCACTTCGAAACCATTTTTTTTCGGGATGTTGAGATCAAGCAGGATGAGGTCTGGCCTACTGGCATTTATGTAGTTTCCTTCTTTTCTCAGGAAGTCCATGGCCTGTTCACCATCGGTGACTGTTTCAACGGCAACCTTGATCTTGCAATCCTTCATGGCCATCAGTGTCAGCCTGGCATCGCCCGGATTATCTTCAACCAGAAGGACACTGATCGGAAAAACATTGTTCTCAATACCCATGATTTATTTCCTCCCTATTTTTTGATTGTAAAAAAGAAAGTGGTTCCATTATCCGGTTCCGAATCAACCCATATTTTGCCGCCATGCTGTTCAACGATTTTCTTGCAGATGGCCAGCCCCATTCCCGTTCCCGGATATTTTTCGCGGGAATTCAGCCGCTGGAAGATATCAAAGATCTTATCCTGATTTTTTTTGTCCATCCCTATTCCATTATCTTTTACGGAAAACAGCCAGGCATTAAAGTCAGATTTGCATGCAATTTCAACAAAAGGATTCCCGGGTTTTGAGAACTTCAGTGCGTTCTCCACCAGGTTCTGTAACAATCTCACAAGATGCAACTCATCTCCAATGACAACAGGAAGATCACCAACTGTTATCTTTGCATGACAATCTTCAATTTTCATCTGGAGGTTGTCGATGGCTCTTTTTACCGGGGTATTCATATCAACCTCCTTCAGGATGCCTGCCTGGGTAGTAATCCTTGAATAATCGAGCAGGTCGTTGATCAGGTGCTGCATGTGGGTGGCTCCATCCACGACGAACTTGATGAACTCATGAGCTTCCTGGTCCAGTTTATCTGAGTATCTTTTTTCGAGCAACTGTGAGAAGCTTGTGATCATCCGCAAAGGTTCCTGGAGATCATGTGAAGCAATGTAGGCAAAATTTTCCAGCTCTTTATTGGATCTTAATAATTCATCATTCAGCTTTTGCAGATTTTCCCCGGCAATTTTCTGATCTGTAATATCAATATTGATCCCAATCGCTTTAAGGGCTTTTCCTTCCTGATCCCGTTCAATTTTGCTATACGCCCTGATATAACGTTTTTCACCATCCCCCCTGATAATTGAGAAGACATCCTGGTAATCTCCAGCCCCCTTCAAGGCATCGGTAAAAACCTGATTGGCCCGTTCTTTATCCGACGGATCAAGCATATCCTTCCAGGAATCAAAGGCATTGTTAAATTTCTGTTTATCGATCCCATAGAGGCTGAACATGGTATCATCCCAAACATTCCTGTTATTCAGGAGATCAAACTCCCAAACCCCGGTATTTGCTGATTTGACAGCAATATCAAAGCGTTGGTTTATCTGTTTCAACTTCTGATGGCTTTTTTGAATATTTGAAAGAAGAAAAGAAGCTAACAGGAAAACAATAATCCCCATGGTGCGGTTAAAAACTGCATATTCAATCGGAATCACGGTGGCAGTATCAATTAATGCCGCAAACATGAGAATGGAATAAAAACCGATCAATAGAAAAACATTCCGGCTTTTAAAGGCAAGCTGAGCAAGTGCAATTGGCACCAGGTACAATACCCATATAATGATACCGATTGGAAGGATAAAATCCAATGCAGCAATGATTATTGATAGAAAAACAGTAGCGTTGCGTTGTTTTTGTTAAAAGTTCTTTGAAAGTCTTGATATATATTCGTTTGAAGAGATTTTTGGTCGGCGACGATTAGAAATTGGTTTTACCTTTCTTTGTTCAAAATATTCAGGATGAACAAGGGAAAGATGGTATTTGCTCAATTGATAGAATTCGCATCAGATGATATGTTTAAAGTGTGTGTCAAACGGTACAATGGGAACTATAAAGCTAAAGACTTTACCTGTTGGAAACAGTTTCTCTGTATGGCATTTGGGCAACTTACTCATCGGGAAAGTCTTAGTGATACGGCTCTTTGCCTAAGTCTCCACCAGGACAAGTTGTATCGACTTGGGATTGGTAAAGCATTCGATAAATCAACCATCTCAAGAGCCAACGAGAGCAGAGACTGGAGAATCTTCCGTGATTTTGGCCTCAAACTTATTGAACAGGCAAAGATTATTTATGCAAATGAGAATCAACTTGATCTAAAGCTTAAAGGAAGAATCTTTGCTCTTGATGCAACTGTAGTGGATCTGTGTTTAGATGTCTTCTGGTGGGCCAAGTTTCGATCAGCAAAGGGAGCAGTAAAACTTCATACATTACTTGATCTGAAAACGTCTATACCAGAATATATCTTTATCACCGAGGGTTCTGTGCACGAGGTCAAAACATTGGATTATTTTTCACTGCCTGCAGGAAGTTACCTGGTTATGGATAAAGCGTACATCGATTTTGCACGACTGTGGCGGCTTGCACGTGAGCGGACAAATTTTGTGATCAGAGCAAAAGAGAATATGAAATATCGAGTTTTGAACCGAGGATTACCAGCTAAAGAAAAAGGGGTGCTCTGTGATCAAGCCATTGAATTTACTGGGGCTTTGACGTCAAAGAGATATCCCGATAACCTGAGGCGGATAAGATACTTTGATGTAGAAAGCGGTAACACATTTGTTTTTCTCACAAATAACTTCAAATTGTCAGCCTTAACAATTGCGGCTTTATACAAGAATCGCTGGGGAATCGAGACATTTTTCAAGTGGATAAAGCAGCATCTGAAAATACTAACATTTTGGGGACATAGTGAAAATGCAGTAAAGACGCAGATTTGGATCGCAATATCAACTTACGTTCTTGTTGCCATCGCAAAGAAAAAACTCAATTTGCACCATTCATTGTATGAAATCCTGCAACTGGTAAGCCTTTCAGCATTTGACCGTACACCAATAAAAAAGCTCTTTTTAAACGAAAATATTCAAGATGTCAAAGAACAAAATTGTAATCAGCTGATATTGTTTTAACTAAGACGCAACGCTAGTGTAGTACTTTCATTTATTTGTTTTTTTTATACTGTTAATTTTAGGACATAGGACTTTAAAGAGTAATAAGGCAAGATAAATAAAACCACTGCCCATAACATGCCGCTATGCCCAATGCTACGAAAATACATGATCGCTATCACGTTCCCATACCCAACGCACTGGGCATAGCGGCGGGGCGTTATGGCCAAGTTGAAAAAAGACAATGATACATCGAGCGGACAAGGGAACCGACAATTTGAATTGAGCATCTATATTGACACCAACAGAATATTAAAAAAAAGTAGATCCGAGCGACTCAATTAAAACTGGGCGACACGGAAAAGCCAAATAAGTAAAAAAAAAGATTAAAAAATGGACAACAATAAATTTAATAAATTCTACGCAAAGAAGCCCATCAGTGAGTTAATTGTACAATTACGTACACATAGAATAACAGGAACAACGATGGATAAAGAATGGTACGAAGGATTAATAGCACATCTTAAAGAAAGGGAACTTTCACCGGAAACAAGAAAATTAATTGACAATATTCTATCGACAGACCCAGAAACATTACGTAATGAGGAAAAGCCGGAACTATCATTGATAGAAAAAGAGACAATAAATAACTCCAAATCTATGATGACTGAAAAATATCCTGCATTAAGTCTATTAGCCAGATTCTTTATTGCATGTGGATTTATTGTTGGACTATTCACCATTATTATTACAATCGTCTTTATTGTGCAAGGAAAGGACGGTTACATCATTGCTGGAATATCATTCGTAATCGGCGCTCTAATTGTTATTAGTGTATTAGCAATCGCAGAATTAATAAAAGTAATAATTGACATCGAATATAATACAAGGCAGGCAGCAAATAAAAAATAAAAAACCTGGCCATAACGAGCCGTCAGCCGAGCAATGCGGGCGATTTCCGGAGGCTGGCATTCACCAAGCTTGCAAATGGTAGTGGTAAGCAAAGATAAAAACAAGTAAACCCCGCACTGCGGCTGCCGGCGGGGCGTTAGCACCAAGCACATATTTATAATACGTAATTGATATTTTGTCGTTCTTTCAATCATTTTGTATCTTTAACCGTGAACTCGGATGTCTCAATAAGTTTAGATCTGAGTCATTTTTTTAGCGCTACTAATCTTATTGTTGAAATGTTTGTCACGAAATTTGATAAATAAATCTCATTCTGAAACAACTTTGAGTCAACCAACTAAAGTGTCGTTCTATGAATATTGCAATTTCATTTTTTCGTGCCAAACATTGTAAACAGTACGGTTTCAACTAAACATTTTGCCTGGTGCTAACAAACTGGCAACCGCCAGGTGTAGCAATTCTACAAGAAATGATCAGGAACCAAAACATAAAAATCAATAATCAAACAATTCGTTCCCGGCGGCTGCCAGCGGGGCGTTAAATGAAATGCAGCAAGGAAATTAATAAGTCTGTATGTTTTTCAGGTTCGCTTGCAGATAGTAAATGTTCTTTGAAAAGTTGTGAAAATCTACTTGCCTAATAAAAGAGGAAAAATGAGTTTGCCAGGTTCAGATCCGTTTTCGGGCAATGAACTAAAACTTGTTTTGAGTGAAATTGATCCGAAAACGGATCGAAGATACAAAAATAATTGACATTGTCAACTCCTGATTATTGCTTGTTGCGCCTTATATGAGGCAAGTAGATATAACCCGAATTCTTGTTCATATCTTTTATGAAATACTTTATCTGCAAGCTCACCTGACTATTTTGATTTCTAACTTTATACTCGTATAAACTCAAAAATCAAAATCTAAAAACATCAGACTTATTTTGGTTATTCTTTTAAGATTGAGACATTCTTTAATAATTGAAAGATTTGGATTCGTGTGTTAGTATAGGTTTTGGACTTGCTGCACTTCACTTAACAAGCGCGCAAAACCAATGCCTATCAATATTTCACTTCTAATTATAATTTAATACGGGCACTGGTTCTGCGCGCCCACCGTTAGCTGAGATGCCGCGATAATGAAATTAATTGTTCGATAGCGATTTTAATCTAAAAACGAAACGGTAATCAAACACAATTGAAAAGTTAAATTGAATTTGGCAAAATTTCAGTAATTTCGATAGAATCCACTAAACTCCCATTCGTAATTGAATCATATTGATTGGAATCATTCACCAAACTCGATATTCACTTGTTTTGATCAACTTAAACCTGAATCTTGGTTTCTTCTTCAAATTCTTAACCAACTAAGTCCATAATTGAATCAAATTTTAAAATATTTTAAAGGATCTTGAATCGCGGCACCTCAGCTAACAAGCTGGCAACCGCCCAGGCGGAAGATGTCGGCAAGCAAACCGTCAACAAGTCTACAAAGTGAGAAACAAAAAGAAAACATAAATCAAGTAAAATCCGCCCGGCGGCTGCCAGCGGGGCGTTATAGGCAAGTTTAAGAAAGAAATAGGTCAATAAGATATACTGTTAAGATATAACTTTTATAAACCGTGGAGACCAGGAACCACTTTAAAAACGGAGCGAAACCGAAAAGCTAAACGAGTAGGGCAAAATAATTCTTATCCTATGGGAACAATATTTTTTTATGTTATTTCAGCAATTTTAGCAATTCTGATTGCACGAGACGCAAATAAGATCGGAAAGAATAAATGGTTATGGGCTGTTGGTGTGTTTTTTATACCAATATTATCCGTAGTATATTTGATTCTATACTGTCGATCTTTACCAATAGATAACAATACAGATGAAAACAAAAATGTCAAAATTAATGAACGTAGATCAATAATATTTCGATTATTTCTAATTCTAATTGCAATTGGACTTGTATTTATTTTATTGAGTTTTGCTATAAAATCACACAACAGTGATAATATACAAATTGATTTGTTAGTCTTTGGTATTGTTAGTGGATTGTGTGGAGCAATCGGAGCTATTTTTACATATGATAATAATCCACAAGGTAATTTATAAAATAATTAACCTGCCTATAACGAGTTTGCAACCGCAACAAAAATTGTATTTATGGTATAGTTGATGATTATCGTTGCTGCGGTTGCAAACGGGGCGTTAGGCGGCATATGAAATAATTATATGAGCATTCAATTAGACATTAAAAAATCAATTGAAAGAAAGAGGGTCACTCAAATTGGTGGTCTTGTGAGCAAATTAAATGAATATGTCATTTGGTCACTTATAATTGCAATTCCTACTATCTTAGGAATAGTGGTAGTTAGTTCAGCATTTAATAGCTATAAAAATCAGCCTTCATTCCAGGCATTATTTATTGATTTAATTTTTGCATCTTTTATTTTTGGATTTGTCATCCTGCTGATTAATAAAATTGCTACAATAAATAAGTTGACCATGATTTCAGGCTCATTGCCAAATTTGAATAAAAATACAATTCTAGAGTGTTTATCTGAATTGAAATACAAAATATTAGAAAATTCAGAAAGGTGTCTCATTGTAGGAGTTGTGGATAAGTTCAGATTGCAAAGAACTCTTGTAATTTTATTTGATGAAAACAATGTTTATTTAAACTGTTCAACATTCACAGTCCAAAATTTTAGGACACCTCTGTATTTTATTGCAGACAAAAACGTAATTGACAAAGTAATTGATAATCTTAATAAATCATACGCCGCCTAACAAGCTGGCAACCGCAACAAAGCTGACGCAATGTTGCTCATCGACGGAACCGTCGTTGCTGCGGCTGCCAGCCAGGCGTTAACGGGCATAAATATTATGAAAAGATCTCTTAGCTTAATCAGTCTCTTCTTATTATGTGTTCCTTTTACTGAAGCGCAATCCAATTCAGTAAAATTTAACACACGAGTTCAATTATC
>Ga0118677_10003009_pt1 | contig 22275 bp, 19 predicted proteins | sample AliMusrvi5mmetaG_FD_86154 | JGI IMG/M metagenome (GOLD analysis project Ga0118677, IMG submission 86154)
GGCTATTTTATCTATTTCATCAAGAAAAATAATGCCCGACTGCTCCACGCGCTGCACGGCAAGCGTGGTCACCCGGTCCATATCAATAAGTTTCTGCGCCTCTTCCTTGGCAAGCATATCGCGGCCTTCCGGGACCTTGACCTTGCGCTTTTTGGTTTTTTTCGGCAAAAGACTGCCGAACATGTCCTTGATATTGATATCCATCTCTTCAAGCCCCGAGGCGGAAAATATCTCAACCATCGGAATGTTCTGCTGGGAGACCTCAAGCTCGATTTCACGGTCGTCGAATTTCCCGGCGCGCAGCATCGCCCGGAGCTTTTCGCGCGTTGCGCCCGGGGCTTCAACCTCGGCGGCTTCGGCCTCCGGGGCTTCCGTGGCCTGGTCCTTGCGCGGCCGGCGCACGGGGGGCATTAAAATATCAAGAAGTTTTTCTTCGGCGAGATCAAGGGACTTTGCTTTAACCTTCTCGGCCTCCTCGTCTTTTACCTGCTTGACGGCAAGCTCGGTCAAATCCCGAATCATGGATTCGACATCGCGGCCCACATACCCCACTTCGGTAAATTTAGAAGCCTCTATTTTTAAAAACGGCGACTGGGCAAGCTTGGCAAGCCGGCGGGCGATTTCGGTCTTCCCGACACCCGTCGGGCCGATCATAATGATGTTTTTCGGGGCGATCTCATCGCGCAGCTCTTCGGGTACCTGCTGGCGGCGCCAGCGGTTCCGGAGCGCTATGGCAACGGCTTTTTTGGCATTGTCCTGGCCGATAATGAATTTATCGAGCTCGGCCACTGTTTCCCGCGGGTTCAGGGGATGTCCGGATTCCATTGGTTTGTCCGATCAAAAAAGGTGTTTGGAAGCTTTACAGCTCCTCGATAGTGATCTCGCTGTTGGTGTAAATGCAGATCTCGGAGGCTATTTTCATTGATTCTTCAACGACGGTGCGCAGGGGAAGGCTGCCGTGGCGCAGCAGTGCCCGGGCCGCGGCAAGGGCAAACGGGCCCCCCGAGCCGATAGCGGCCACATCATCATCGGGTTCGATTACGTCGCCGTTGCCCGAGAGAATGAAAAGATGCTCCTCGTTGGCGACTATCAGCAGGGCTTCAAGCTTCCGGAGTATCCTGTCCGAGCGCCAGTCCTTGGCAAGCTCCACCGCGGCGCGGGCGATATTGCCGTTGTACTGCTCGAGCTTTTTTTCAAATTTTTCAAACAGGGTAAAAGCATCGGCTGTGGCGCCGGCAAACCCGGCAAGTATTTTGTTCTGATAGAGCCGCCGGAGCTTTTTTGCCTTATGCTTTAACACCGTGTTGTTAAAGCTTACCTGGCCGTCGCCGCCGATGCAGACTTTGCCACCGGTGCGTATTGCAAGAATAGTCGTGCCGTGAAACTGCTCCATTTCATTATTCTCCGTCTTTTGTTCTGCTGCGGGGATGCGCCAGGTCATACACCGTCATGAGCCTGTCGATATCCAGATGGGTGTATCTCTGCGTTGTTGAAAGGCTTTCATGCCCCAGCAATTCCTGTATGGCCCGCAGATCAGCCCCGGCATTGAGCATGTGCGTGGCAAATGAATGCCGCATGCCATGGGGGCTCATTTTGTGCAGCACGCCCGCCTGCAGGGTGTATTTGTCGACTATCCGGGCAATGCTTCGAGCCGTGAGCCTGCCGCCGTCGCGATTCAGAAACAGGGGGGCTCCCCTGGCCCCGGCGCCATGGACCCCGCGGCAGAGAGCTTCGCTTTCGGCAATATACTTGTTAATGCCGGCGACGGCCTTTTTCCCGACCGGCACCATGCGCTCCTTGCGCCTTTTGCCGAGCACTTTGATCGCGCCCGCGGAGAGCTCAAGAGCGCTGCGATTGAGCGCCACAAGCTCGCTGACGCGTATGCCGCTTGTGTACAGCAGCTCCAGTATTGCGCGGTCCCGCAGCTCGAGCAGTCGCTTTTCGGGCACGCAGTCCAGCACGGCAAACATTTCATCGACCGTCAGGTGCCGGGGCAGGTACTTGTCCTGCCGGGGCGTTTTTACGGCCTGCACGGGGTTCAGCTCGATTACGGCCTGCTGCTGTAAAAATCTAAAGAAGGCCTTTAAGCTTGAAAGCTTGCGGGCCTGCGAACTTTTTTTGTTTTTTCGGGCAAGCCAGGCAAGCCAGGCGCGCACCGTGAAATTATCGATATCGGCAGGGCTTGCTGCTCCCGTGCCCTTTTCCTGCAAAAAAACATCAAATTCCCAGAGATCGTGCAGGTAGCCCCGGCTGGTATGAACCGAGGCGTTGCGCTCGGCGCTCAGGTGCTGCTCAAATAGTCTAATGTAATTTTCAAGCATGGCAGGCCTGCCGCCGAAAAGAAAAAAAGATATACTTTTTCAGTTAGATAAGCAAGAAAAAAGGCTTTTTACAGGGGCGCCGCATGTTAAGAGTTGAAGGCGAGGGGCAGGGAAAGTTTCACGGTTGCACAGTAACGGTAGAAACGCTCTGCCCTGCGGGTTTATGCCATCGGCCGTTCGATGACCCACTTGTGGACCATTTCAAACACCAGCTCCCGCTTGATGGGCTTGGCGATATAGTCGTTCATGCCCGCGGCAATGCATTTCTGGCTGTCGCCCTTCATGGCATAGGCGGTCATGGCGATAATGGGTGTTTTATCAAAGCCTTTTTGCCTGATTTCCTTCGTGGCGTCAAAGCCCGAGAGCTCGGGCATCTGCACGTCCATAAAAATCAGGTCAAACAGCTCCGGATGCGCAGTATACATATCGACAGCCTCCCGGCCGTTATTTGCAACCGTCACCTGATAGCCTGCCTTGGTCAGCAGAACCGTTGCCAGCTTCTGATTGATAAGATTATCTTCCGCCAGCAGGATCGCTACGGCATGCTTGACCTCTTCGCGAACCGAATACTGGGTCATGATCTCCTGGGGCTGGTCGGTGCTGTCGATAAATGTTGTTTTCCCGAGCAAGAGCTCCATCATTTTTAAAAGCTTCTGGCGGTGCACGGGCTTGGGCATATAGCCGCTGAAACCGACGGCCTGGCATTTCCGGACGCTGCGCACCGACAGAGACGATGAGGCGATCAGCGGGAATCCGCCGCCGGGCATCGTCCGCAGGCGCTGGGCTATTTCATAGCCGCTGACCCGGGGCATTTGTATATCCAGAATGCCCAGCGAAAAAAGATCCCCCTCGATTTCGGATTTTTCAACCGCGGCAAAGGCATCCTCGGCAGTGCTTGCCGCTATAACGCGCATGCCGGCATGCTCAAGCATATGCTTGAGGATTTCTATATTGTTCCAGTTGTCGTCAACAACAAGAGCCCGTTTGTTTTCCAGGGACTCGTAGCGCAGGCGCACTGCCTGCCTGCCCGGGGCTTTTTTCAGGTGCGCCGTGCAGTGGAATTTGCTGCCCGCGCCGGGAATGCTCTCGGCCCAGGTATCCCCGTCAAAAAGACAGGCGATCCTGCGGCAGATGGACAGGCCAAGCCCCGTGCCACCGTACCGGCGCGTGGTTGAGCCGTCGGCCTGCAGAAAGGGCTCGAAAATCGCGTCGATTTTCCCTTCGGGAATGCCGATGCCGGTATCGCGAACAATGGCATGCAGCTTCACCTCCGAGGAAGTTTCATGATCCACATCAAGGGCGAGCTCTATTTCCCCCTGATCGGTGAATTTTGCGGCATTGCCCATCAGGTTTACCAAAATCTGTTTCAGTCGGTACGGATCGCCGATCAGCCCCGAGGGCACATGGTCTCCTATGCGCAGCAGCACTTCAATGGGCTTTCCCGAGACCCGGGGCCGCAGCAGTTCGCAGACATCATAGCAGAGAATTTCCGGGTCGAATTCTATCGATTCGAATTCGATGACGCCTGATTCGATTTTTGAAAAATCCAAAATATCATTTATAAGCGCGAGCAGCGCCTCGCCGCTTCGTTTAATATTTTCCGTAAAATCCCGCTGCTCCGAGGTGAGGTTTGTGTCCATGAGCATATCGGCGAATCCGATAACGCCGTTCATGGGAGTGCGTATTTCATGGCTCATATTGGCCAGAAATTCGCTTTTTGCGATATTTGCCTGATCGGCTACCTCAGCCATCATGCGGGTTTCGTCCATTGCTTTCTGCAGCGCGCGGTCGACGATTCTGCGCTGGGTGATATCCCGAAAATTGCAGATAGAGCCGCGGCGCTCGCCGCTTTTATCCTTCAAAATCGATATGGTCGCCTCTACCGGCACGACCTTATTGTCTTTATTGAACAGGTAAAAATCGTAGTTGGCGACCCGGCCCTTTTCAAACAGCTCATTGGCCCGCTCCACCTGGTTTGTCTGATAAGCTTCTCCAATCTCAACCGTTTCTCCGGTCGTGCTTTCAAATACGCCGTCGAAGGGCCCCATTTCTATCAGGTGCCGCCCCAGCATTTCAGCGGGTGCAAACCCGAGCAGATGCTCCATCGCGGCGTTGACCGTGACCACATGGCCGGTAAAATCGGCGATAAGAATGGCGTCGCCGGAATTTTGCAGCATGTATTTATAGTTTTCCTCAAGTTCCCAGAGCTTTTCGTCGACACAACCATCAGAGGGTGGAACAGCCTCGGCTATATGTCTGCTGACCGGCACTATCATGCCGATGGCCATGACAACAGCGCCGTCCTTGTCTCGAATCATGGTGGAGCGCAGGCGCAAGGGTATAAGGTCACCCTGCCTGTTCACCAGCGACATATCAATCGGGCTCTGCTCGGCCCGTTTAAAATGATGCAGCTTTAAGGCATAGGTAACTTTTTTGACCCGCGCCTCCTTATGAACGATTTCAGTAAATTTGCTTCCGGCAAGCTCTTCTTCGGTATAGCCGAGCAGAGCGGTAAAGGCGGGATTGACCTTCAGAAAATTGCCATCAGCGTCAATCAAAAACATGCCCTCAAAGGCATTTTTCAGTAGGTGCTCATAGCATTGCTGCTGGGTAAATTCTGATGCGGTCATTGCTCAAGCCCATGGCTTTTAATTGAGACCGTTACGGCTTTGTGTGTATAAGGCCTGCTATTCTAAACGGTACTGCTTTTATTTTCAAAGTAAAAAATATTCAGGCTGGTGTTTTTATTGTTTGATATTATTCTAAATATAGCCTATGTTGTAAAAAAAATATTATAAAGTTAAAATTATGGCGGAAAAAAGAAAAATAATGCGTCTGCAAAAGCGTCTCAAGTTGCGCTATGGCGTCAATAACGCAACGAGCGTGGCATTTACCGAAGATTTTTCAGAATCCGGAATTTTTATCAGAGCGGTAAATGTTATTCTGCCTGGATCGAAGCTGCTGATTGAATTATTTCTGCCTGATAATGATACTGTTGTTTTAGAGGCGAGGATAATCTGGGGCCGCCGCGTGCCGGGAAGTCTTATTCATCTCGCAAAAAAAAGCGGCATGGGAGTTCTCATTACTAAAATTCTTGCCAATGAGGAAAAATACCGCGAGTTTTGCCGCGCCCTGACGGAAAGGAGATCCCCGCACTCCCCGTCACCAAGCCCTGCGCCTGCTTCCCGTGACCCGGAAAAATAAAGGCCGCTTCTTCAGCCATGACAGATGCTCCCTTTTTTCCGCGCTTTAAACCTCTGGGCCTTGAGGACCGGGCGCTTATTGCCGAGCGCCTGCGGGCCTATCAGCCCGAGACTTCAGAGCTCACCTTTACCAATCTCTTTATCTGGCGCAGACATTACGGCCTCGAGTGGTCGCTCTCGGGCGACATGCTGCTGCTAGCCTGCGCCCCGGAAAACGAACACCCGTTTTGCCTGCCGCCCATAGGTCCGGCCCCCCGGCGGGAAACAGTACGCGAGCTGCTTTCATGGCTGCGTGAAGCCCGGCAGGCGCCGGCTCCCTTTATTGCCCGGGCCGACGAAAGGCTTGTCCGGGAGCTTTCCGGCAACCCTGAATTCAGCATAGAGCCGCAGCGCGAGCATTTTGATTACCGGTATACATCCGCCGACCTTATACAGCTTGCGGGCCGCAAATATCACGGCAAAAAAAATCACCTCAATAAATTCCGCTCAGCTTACCGGTTTGTCTACGAACCGATGACGCGGGAGCATGTGCCGGCATGCCTGGAATTTCAGGACACCTGGTGCAACTGCAACCGGTGTGAAGACGACATGAACCTCATGCATGAGTGGGATGCCGTCAAGGAGGTGCTCGGGGCTTTTGACCAGCTTGGCGTTCAGGGCGGCGTCATTGTGGTAGAGGGCGTCGTGGAGGCTTTTACGCTGGGAGAGTTGCTCAATAACGAGACCGCTGTCGTGCATATTGAAAAAGCCAATGCGCGGATACCGGGCCTGTACAGCGTGATCAATCAGCAGTTCTGCGAGCATGCCTGGAGCAGTGTGCCCTTTATCAACCGCGAGCAGGATCTCGGAGATAACGGCCTTCGGCAGGCCAAGCTTTCCTACCACCCCGACCGGCTTGTTGAGAAGTATGTTATACGGCTGGCGGCTGATTCGTAGGGGCACAAGGTGGTCAGTTGGGAGTTCGGAGTACCGTACTATATTCTCGCAAGATAGGCCAAGAGGGGAAATACGCTCGTGGCTCGATCCGCACAGGCTGCTTCGCTAAAAAAACTCCCCGGTGAACATAGGGCTACAGCATTTTGTTACATGCTCTAGCCTAGTGCCCTTCACTTTTTATACCCGATAATTTTGCGCAGAAGGTTGCTGCGGTCTTCTTTGTCCTTTGCGCCTTCAATTCCTTTGGGCGCAAAACCATCTATCACGCCAAGCACGCCGCAGCCCTGGTCGCTCTTTGCCACGATCACTTCAACCGGATTTGCCGTGGCGCAGAAAATGGTGCATACTTCCGGGCATTGCTTGACGGCATTGAGCATACTGATGGGGAAGGCGTTTTTCATGACGATAGTAAACGTGTGGCCTGCGGCAAGGGCCTGCGCGTTTTCAGCCGCAACCTTAATGAGCTCCTCATCATTGCCCTCCGTACGGATCAGGCAGGGGCCTGATGCCTCGCTGAATGCCACGCCGAATTTGATGCCCGGCACCGCAGTGATGAGTATTTCAAAAAGGTCCTCAACGGTTTTAATGAAATGCGCCTGCCCCAGGATCAGATTTGCCCCTTCGGGAATGTTCAGTGCGACGGTCTTTAGTTCCATGAATTAACCCTCCTGTATCTATAGTGTACCCGTTCCAAATTTTAGGGCGCGGGCGCCGTGCCCCAACAATCCGATCTCCGACCTCCGACCTCTGGTCTTTTTCAATCTAGAGCATTTAACTTTATTCTGTAGCCGTTTACACCGGGGATTTTTTGGTTCATTCGCCCGTGCTATGTTCTCGCAAGATAGGCCAAAAGGGGAAATACGCTAGTGGCTCGAACCGCACGGGCTGCTTCACCAAAAATTCCCCGATGAACATATGGCTACAGCATTTTGTTAAATGCTCTAAAATCCAAAATATTATTTATTCCTGCCCCACCTGCGGCGGCGCGGTGGCTCTGCATCCTCCTCGGATGGCGGGGCGATGACAAAAACCTCCCGCGCCACATCCTCCTCCATAGCCACCTGCGTATTGCCGCACTGAAGCACGAAAGCCGGGATGCGCTGATGCACTTTTACCTCAGCCCCGGGTATGATGCCGAAATGGGCAAGCTTATGCATGCGCGTATTTGAAAGCGTATTGATATAGGATATTTTTGCCGGCTCACCCACGCGCAGCTTGTCAAGGGCCACAATGGCGCTTGAAAGCGTGCCCCGTTCGCCGCGGCAGCAGGCGCCTTCGGGAATTCTCAGGCCGTGGGGGCACTCTCGCGGATGCCCCAGCAGCGTGCAGATACTGTCGGCGATTTCCGGTGCTATGACGTGTTCAAAATCGCAGGCGCCCTCTTCCGTTTCTTTGGGCTGCATGCCGAGCACGTCGGTCAGCAGCCGCTCGGCCAGGCGGTGACAGCGCACGATCTGCCGCGAGGAGTCATGGCCCTTTTGGGTGAGCGTTATTTTACCCGCGCTGTCGGTGGTGATGAGGGCCTGCTGCCGCAGCTCTTCAAGCACGGGCTCGGTAAAAATTTCCTTTCCATGCTGCCGCTCGTCTCCGGTGCACGGCTCGCCTTCTTCCGTCAGATACCACAGAGATTCAATATATTCATCAAGTTCAAGCTTATCCATAGGACGCCTCGTGTGCGGTAACCTGCATCCGGCAGGGATGCAGAATCGTTATTGTATCCTGTGTAGCAAATTGATTTTGCCTGCACAACTATTTTCATGAGGGCACCATGCAAATTCCATAGCCGCAAATCAATATGTATCAGACAGCTCTCTCCGCCGCGGCTGATGCTCTACAGCCTCAACACAAAATTCACCAGTCCGCCGACAAGAAACGCCGTCGCGGTGATGGCTGCGACCATCCAGAGGGCTGTTTTTATCCCCAGCTCTTTTATGATCGCCATGGTGTTTGCGAAGCAGGGCACAAAGCCGGTCATGACGATAACGGCCACGATGGTCTGAATATAATCCAGCTTTCCGGCCTGCGCAAGCTTCAGGACCACAACCGCTCCGGCCTCCAGCCGCAGCAGGCACAGAAGAAAGGCATCAACCATGGCCATGGGCAGGTTCAGATACGTTACAATAAACGGCGCGATCCCGCGCTTGATGACCGAAAGCAGCGCCAGCCGGTCAATCACAAACAGCAGCCCCGCGCCGATCATAAACAGCGGCACCGCCTCGATGGCAAACCACTTCAGCCGGTAATAGGTTTTCAGGAGAAGATTTTTCATGTTCGGCAGCCGCACCGGCGGAATTTCCATAATGAAGTCCGGTATGAGCTCGGTCGTGAGGAGCCGGTTCAGCACAACGCCGGCGGCCACTTCCATCAAGACAAGCATGCCGAACACGAGGATAAACGCAGTAAAGGGCAGCATGGCGAGAATGGCAAGCGTCACGCCCAAAAGGGGCGCGCAGGGAATGGCAAATGAAATAAGAAACACGGCAATCACGCGCTCTTTTTTTGATTCAAGAATGCGCGTGGTCAGTGTTGCCATGGTGCGGCACCCGAACCCGAGAACGATCGGCAGAATGGACTTACCGGAGAGGCCCAAAGGCCTGAACAGGCGATTGCTGAACACGCAGAGATTCGCGATATAGCCCGTATCCTCAAGGCAGTTAAAAACAAGAAAGAACATGGCAAGAATCGGCAGCACCGTACCCACGGCGTTTTCAAAACCCGTGGTTACAATGCCGTACTGGCCGAACAGGAAATCGCGGCCTGCCGGCCAGGGGATGGAGGCGGCGATGGCGGTATTCAGGGGCGCAAACAGTTTTTCTTCAAGCAGCGGCACCAGTATATCAATGCCGATGCGCCCAACAAAAACATAGGTGCAGTACATTACCAGAAGCAGCACGGCCCAGCCCCAGACCGGATGCCGCGCCAGCGCGCCCAGGGCCTCGCCAAAGCGGCTCGGCAGGGTTGGCGTCAGCTGTGTTGTTTGGGCTTCTAGTGCTTCAGCCTGACGGCTGCGCTCCTCAAAAATAATATTGCCGATATCCTTTTTCACCCGGCCCGCGGCCCGGTCGGCAATGACTTTCGCCTGAGCAAGAATCCCGGCGCCGTATTTTGCTTTTAAGAAACGGTTAATTCCCGGCGCGCGCGACAGGAGCAGCAGCAAAATTCCATCAGAGGGCATCGCCTCCGGGGGGAAACAGGCCGAAAGCTCGTCAAGCGCCTGCTCGATAAACTGCGGATACGCTACTTTTGCCGGATCAGCCACAGCGGCCCGGGGAATAGCTTTCAGAAGGTCACGAAGGCCAACGCCTTCGGTGGCGACAGTTTCAATAACCGGCACACCCAGCAGCGTCTCAAGCTTTTTCCGGCTGACCTGAATGCCCTTGAGGCGCGATTCATCCAGGAAGTTCAGGCAGATTACCGCAGGTATTTCAAGCTCGAGAACCTGCAGGGCAAGCTGCAGCGAGCGACGGAGGTTATTGGAATCAAGGCAGAGAATAATGACCTCAGGATGCTCGTCCAGCAGAATCGTGCGGGTCACCAGGCCGTCTTCCGAGGGCAGATCAAGAGACATGATGCCCGGCGTGTCGATTACCTCGTACTCCCGGCCTTCAACGAGGACCGGCGCCCGGCTCACCTGCATGGTGGTATGGGGAACATTGGCAACAAGAGAGTAGGCGCGTGTCAGCCCGTTGAAAAGCGAGCTTTTGCCCACATTGGGGTTGCCCACAATGGCGATGCGGTTTATATGCAGATGGTCTACGTGCGGCACGCGGTGCTCCGGCAATAGGGTGCTTTGTATTCTTTATACTACGAAAGCACCCTGCGAGCGCAACCATAAAAAAAGGGCGGGGGCGCGCGGCTGTCAGGTCTTGTCAAGCACCTCGCGAACTGCCGCGGCTATTTCCTGCAGATTATAGGGCTTACTGAGCAGCTTGCAGATGCCGGCTTCCCGGGCCTTATCGGCATCGTTTTTTTCGGCATATCCCGTGCACATGATGATGGGGACAGCGGGCCGGATGCGCCGGATCCTGTCGGCAAAAACGAAGCCCGTCATGCGGGGCATGATCTTATCGGTTATGACCAGGTCAAAATCATGAAGCAAAAAAAGGCTCAGGGCCTCTTCCGGCACGCTTGCCGTATGCACACTATACCCGAGGGGCTCCAGAATATAGACGGCCATCTGCACCAGCGCCTGCTCGTCATCGACCACGAGGATCGATTCCGTGCCGCCCGCAACGCATGGGGGCTTTGCCTCCGCATCGCCCTGACACACTTCTATGGCCGGCAGCATGACCTCAAACATGGCGCCTTTGCCCGGCTCGCTGTAGGCGGTAATATCACCGCGGTGATTCTGCACTATGCCATGCACCACGGCAAGCCCCAGGCCGGTGCCGTCGCCCCTGCTTTTTGTGGTAAAATAGGGCTCAAAAATATGCTCCAGAACATCCCGCTCCATGCCATGCCCCGTATCGCTGATGCTGAGGCGCAGGTAGGTGCCCGACTTCAGAGACGAATGCCCGAAGGCGACACTGCCGTCATAGGTGATTTTACTGAGCCTGATGTCAAGAACCCCGCCATTGTCGCGCATGGCATAGCCGGCATTGGTGCACAGGTTCATGAGCACCTGGTGCAGCTGTGTCGGATCTGCGAGCACCACATCGGACGAGGCATCGATATGCTGGCGTATTTCAATAGAGGCCAGCAGCGATGCGCGCAAAAACCGCACTGCCTCCTTAATAATAGGCACCATGCTGACGGGCCGCATTTCCTGCTCGGTCTGACGGCTGAAGGCAAGAATTTGCGACACGAGGTCGCGGGCGCGGGCGCCCGCCCGCAGCACCTGCTCGAGATTACTGCGCAGGCGGTTCTGGTCGGTTCCGGGCAGAAGGGAGAGCTCGGTATAGCCGTTGATGGCGGTAAGAATATTGTTGAAATCATGGGCTATGCCGCCCGCAAGCGTTCCGATGGCTTCCATTTTCTGTGACTGCCGCAGCTGGCGCTCCATGCGCATTTTTTCGGTTACATCGCGCTTGACGGCGATAAAATTCATGATATCTCCGGCGCCGTTGTTCAGGGGGGTGATGGTCGAGTCCTCTTCAAAAAGACTGCCGTCCTTGCGCCGGTTGATGAAATGGCCGCGCCATACCCGCCCCTGCAGCAGGCAGTCCCACAGCTCCCGGTAATGCTCGGGCTCGTGCTTGCCGCTTTGCAGCATGCGGGGATTTTTGCCGAGCACTTCGGCGATGCTGTAGCCGGTCGTGCGCTCAAAGGCAGGATTTGCATACAGTATATTGGCATTGCGGTCCGTGATGACAATGCATTCCCAGGCCTGATCAAGCGCGGTCGCCAGGAGGTTCAGTTCTTCTTGAGCCTGCTTTATCAGGGTGATGTCGATAGAGGTTCCCAGTATCGTCAGCGGGTTGCCGCTTTCGTCGCGTTCATGGACCCTGCCGAGAGAATACAGCCAGTACCACTCGCCCGTTTTTTTCCGCATGCGCGTTTCGTAGACAAACCGCTCTGTTTTCCCCTTTATATGAGCGTCGATGGCCCGCTGCATCCGCTCCCGGGATTCCGCATCGGCAAGCGATGCATACATGTTCCAGTCTAGATTCAGCTCATCAGGACTAAAGCCGGAATCCCTGCTGGCCTTATCCGACATTTTAACGATTTTCATCATCCCCGAGGCCATGTCCAGCTCCCAGACGGTTTCCTCGGCTATGTCAAGGGCGAGCTTGAGATAGGCCTCCTGCGCGCGCAGCTGCTGCTCGCTTTTTCTGATCTGCTGCAGGTTTGCCTGAAGCTGCTGATTAGCGGCCATGAGCTGCTGATTACTCGCGTTAAGCTCCTGATCGCGGGCTTTGAGCATCTGATTGGCGTCACGCAGCAGCTCTTCAGCCCGGGTGCGCTCGGTGATTTCGGCGGTCAGTTCGTGCTGCTGCGCAAAAGAGCTGACGATAAGGCGCGCGAATTTTCCAAGCTCATCATGCGCCCGCACAAGCGGCTCAAGAGGTCCGGGATCGGCTTTTTCAAGACTCAGCGATATCCTGCGCAGCGGAAACCCAATCCAGCGCAGCAGCGCGGCATTGAGCAGTACCAGGACAAGCACAAAAAATATAATGAATTCAGCTATCCTGCGATCAGACGTGCGGGTAAACTCCCGCAGAGCCGGCGCTTCACAGACGACGCGCATATGGGCAAGCGGCCTGGTGTCCCAGGCAAGCAGCACGCGGGAAAACTTTATCCTGCTGTTTTGAAAATCATAGGTTGGCTCGGCAATGGCTGAATCCCGCGGTATATCCCTGAGAGTTATGGCGCTGTCGGTCATGCTCGACAGCAATTCCATATAGGCGTCATTCCAGAGTTTGACGGCAAAAAGAAACCCCCGGGGCGAGCTCTTGCGGTCCCAGTCCGACTCGGGCTGCACCGGCGCGCACCGGATTTCAAGAAAGCCCTGGGGCGTTTTAACAAAAAAATGCTGAAAATATCTTTGGCTGAGCAGTCTGGTTATCTCGTCCTTGGCAAGCGGCAGCCGGGCAAGCTCGCCGTCACCTCCCGCGCTGAGGGAAAATACCTGCTCCATATCAGGCCCCAGCAGCCATATGCCCGACAGATTCAGTGTTTTCAAAAGCTTCTCAAAATGGCCAGGAAAAGACTGCGCCTCGGGACGGCGCAGGAAACTTATAAGAGTATCATCATGGGAGTAATCAAAAACAAAAGCTTCAAGGGAGGCCGACTCAAGCTTGAGAACGCGATCAAAGGAGGTATTTTTTGAGTTTATATCCGCCCCGAGCAGCAGTTTCAACTGCTGCTGTTCGGTATGACGTTCATAAATAAACCAGCCGGCAAAAAGCAGCGCAATGGTAAGGAGCAGCAGCACAAGCCTGGTTGTCGTTTTCATTCCTATTGGGCCGTTTTCTATGGCTGAAGCGTGGATATATCGTTTGACCGGATCTGTGTCGCGGCTTAAAAAAAGCTTCGTCTTCCGGCTGCCCTTCTCTCAGGGAAAAGATCATGCTGTTTATCGGCGCTTTTTGTTTTTTAGTTAATCTTTATATTTTAGGGATACATGCTCAATGCTGTACTGTCAATACGCGTTTATTGCCCGTGGTTATATTACGTATACTACCGTCTTTGGCCGTTGCCGCGGCCCTGATCTTGGAGCCTCGGCGGATAGACAGGCATATACCGCAGGAGGGCTTCGGCGGCGGACCAATCGCCGGCGCGGGAATTGCCCGGCACGCAGTCTTTAAACCCAGGAGGCCGGGCAAAAAAGCCGCATGCGGGTCAGCTGCCGTCAGCGGCTTTTCCTGAATGCAGAAACGCGGCGTATGTGTTCCAAGTCTTCTGAAACCGGGGTGCAAGCTTAAGGGTTTCCTCCTTTATTTTTTTCCGTGCGCGCGAAACTTTGCGTCCGACGTGCCGAAAGTCGTGCCGAAAAAATACCCCGGTATAAGCAGCTCAAGCCACACAGCCACTATTGTCCGGAAATCATGGCCCGTCAGTGTCTTCATAGTTGATCTCTCCCGGTATGGGTTTAATCGCCTTTCCCGACCGCCCCGCGAGATTACCGTTCGGCGGACGCCCTGCCCTGCTGCGACACGAGCTTCACTGCCTTCTGAAAAAGCCCCGCGGCGCACTCAATAGACTCGAGCGCCGTCCTGCGCTCCGATTCATCAAGCTGCTGCAGCAAAAGAGACAAAATGCCAAGCTGCTCGGCCCGGAACATCCTAAAGCCCTCGCTTCCTTTTTTTGTGAACCGGATATCGGACAGCCGCTTGTCCTTTTCGTTCTGTGCGCGCGTCACGAAACCCGTCACCTCCAGACGCTTCACCAGGTTGTTGACGCTCTGGATAGACATATTGAGCTTCCGGCTCACCTCGGATATGTGGACCACGTCGCTTTCATTAAAAAATGAAAGCACCTGCATCTGGCGCATGGTCAGCACGGGCGCATTGCCCTGCAGACCGCGGCCGAAATCCAGGCAGCGGAACAGCTTATGGAGGCTTATGAGCAGCTCTGTGGTAATGCCCTCTGTCGCCAGTTTTTGCTTTTTTGCATTCATGCTTCTTTTCCCTCAATTAGTAAACATATATTTAGTATATTTTTGAATACTATTATTTATCAGCGTTTGTCAAGAGCCTCCTGCAACGCTCAATACGCGCGCGCCCAGAAGAAAACCGCCCTTGACAGGCCGTGGGCTATTCCCAATACTATTAAATTGAAGCCCCCTCACATCAAACTTCGTTATTGTAGAGATACGCGGCTATGGCACCCACACAGCAGCGCAGTGCTGTTTGCTACCTATGCAAACAGCCTTTTCCCCGGCAAAAGCAGTGTGCGGTGAAAAAGTCCGCGAATCCATCGCGGAAACTATTCGGAAAAGCCATCCGGGCTGGACCTCGCAAGAGTGTAAATGCCTTGCCGATCCCAACTACTTCCGGGCTTAATACGTGCAGGACACGCTGGAACTTGAAAAAGGCGAGCTGTCCGAGCTTGAACAACAAAGAGGTCACATTGACCCCTTTCCCGCCTTCCCTTTATAAGCGGTATAGTAGAGTCACCCCTGCAGGGCGCCAAGGGTAACAGGGAATTTTTTATTTACGCCAAAAAAATGATCCCCCCTGCCTGAAGAGCTTCGGGTTGAGATATCAGTATCCGAAGGCCGGACCAAGCGAAGCGTGTCCGGCTTTTTGCCCCTTTGTTTTTGAGATGCTATTTCCAGAAAAAACATACCTATTAACAGTCATTAATTTATGATATTCTTTAATTATGATCAAAAAAGTAATACATAAAGCCCCACTTAACAATCCTCGATCCGTGAAACAGGATCTTGCCTATTGGCTAAGCCGACCGGCGCATGAGCGTGTGGCGGCAGTTGATTATTTGCGAAGGCAGTTGCATGGAACCTCAGAGCGACTTCAAAGAACTGCTCGAGTTATTCAACAAGCATAAAGTCGAGTACATAATCGTTGGGGCGTATGCGCTTGCTTTTCACGGAGCGCCGCGTTTTACCGGCGACATGGATATTTTTGTAAACCTCTCGCCTGAGAATTCACAAAAAATTCTATCCGCCCTTGATGAATTCGGTTTTGGCTCCCTTGGTCTTGCTGCAGAAAATTTTCAGAAGCCGGAAAAAGTTATTCAGCTCGGCATGCCGCCTGTCCGCATTGATATCATTACTTCCATAACCGGGGTTTCATGGGAAGAAGCCGACAGCGGAAAACGAGAAGGCCTGTATGGCGATGTTCCCGTATTCTTCCTGGGCAGAGAATGCTACCTTGCCAATAAACGGGCGATTGGGAGAAAAAAGGATCTGGCGGATATCGAATCACTCGGAGAAGAATAAGCCCTCGGTTTGCCGCGGCGGAGCATACAGTATCCGTAGGCCGGACCAAGCAAAGCGTGTCCGGCTTTTTTGTTGTGCACCGTTGGCCGCAGGCCGGGTTGAGGAACGAAACCCGACAATTTCGTAAATTAATTTAATGCGTTGGTTTTCGTTTCACTCAACACAACCTACGCGACTGACCAGCACGCAGATCCAGTATACAAGGTGTTTGGGATGAATGTCGTTCGCTCCGTAGTGCGTCACCCAGTACTTCTCACCTTCACGACACCTGCAATCTTCGCATCGATCCTTTTTTCGATACGCTCGGTAACTCTTTTTATATCGACTTTGTCCTTCATCTATCGCCTAACGTAGAGTTTAGCTGCCGGTGCGCTTGCGGGCGCCCTGGAATTTGCCTCCGCCTCTTCCCATTGAACGGTAGTCCTCTTGCAAGCGTGACGGTCAGCTACAAAGCATGGTTCTGCAGTCTATTGCTTCTTCGCGATTGACCGGAACAATGGAACTGTCAACGCACCTTTCTGTGTGTGCGTGGACTTGCCATCAGTTCTCGAAACAAGTTTCTTCAGCCTTTCCTCAATGTCTCTTCGGTGTGCTTGGAGTATTTCCTTTACCTCATAGTCTTCGTCGAGGAGAACGAGTACTACAACGTCCCATTTCTTGGTGAAGTCTATCTTGCCTATTCGCTGACCACTCTCAGAAACCGCACGACCATAGGAACGGCCCTTTACTTGGAAAAGCACTTCCGTGCCGTTATGTTGTTTTATTGCGTCATAGCCCGGACTACGAACTTCTGCCAGGGTAAGCCCTAATTGACAAGTGCCAAGACATCGTAGACAGAAAAACGTGCCATAACATCGTAGACACTCATATTCTCGGTCTTTGACAATTGAATCAATAGATGCAGCATTTATAGTAATGAACACCCACAGGATTTATTAACTTTTACAGGAGGTGTTCATGAAGAAAGATGTGAAGCAAGAACGACAATGGGCTGTAGAGCGTTACCGTGCAGGAGAAAAGCCCCATTCCATCTGTGTCAGTCTTGACCATAATCGAGCCTGGCTTTACAAATGGATTACGAGAGCAACACAGGGTGATCCGCACTGGTATCAAGATAAATCCAGAAGGCCACATACCCACGGAATCCATACGCCGTCAGAGATTGAAGAGTTGGTTAAACTGACACGCCTCAGTCTGTATAATAAAAACTTGTTTTGTGGCGCACAGGCCATTCAATGGGAGTTACAAGATCTGAGCGTATCCCAGACACCCTCACTGCGAACGATCAATAGAATTCTGGCTCGCAATAATTTAACCAACCGTCGCACTGGGAGGTATCAGCCGAAGGGCACGGCCTATCCCGTATTGCCTGCCGAGTATCCCAATCAGATTCATCAGGCCGATTTTGTTGGCCCCTGCTATCTTAAAGGGCCGCTTCGTTTTTACAGCCTTAATTTGGTCGATCTGTGCACGGGCAGGTGTGGCATAGAACCCATGGATACCCGCTGCGGACAGTCTATTACCGATGGATTCTGGGCTATATGGAAACGTGTCGGCATACCTTCTCATCTGCAGGTGGATAACGAAATGAGTTTCTATGGCAGTCCGATTCATCCACGGGGCATGGGGCCGCTGATTCGATTATGTCTGCATAACGATGTCCATGTCTGGTTTATCCCTGTTAAAGAGCCGTGGAGAAGCGGTGTAGTGGAAAAATTCAATGACCATTATGAACAAAAATTTCTTAAAAAAGTCGACATGGGTTCAAGCGTTGAATTACGCCAAGGGTCCCTTGATTTTGAATACCGCCATAACAGCCAGTATCGTTACAGCAAACTGGGAGGCAAAACACCGCTTGCGGCTCTGGCGGCAATGAGTAAAAAAAAATGCGTTTCCCTCAGGATGATCAAACACCGAAGTATCCCCTGTCAAAGCCGGAGCAGGGGTTCTATCATCTTGTCCGGTTTATACGAAGCGATTTGAAACTAAACGTATTCGGAGAAACCTTCAGACTGCCATCAAGTCTTCAATACGAATATGTCGTTGCAACTATTGATGTCAAAGAACAAAAACTAAAAGTATTTTTAGATTCCTCACAAGTAGAGGAATTCGGCTATGCGTTAAGATAAACAACTTAACATTTAACTGTGCGATACCTTGAAGTGTCTACGATGTCCTGGCACTTCAAGGTGTCTACGATGTCTTGGCACTTGTCAACTAGAGCATATAACTTTATTCTGTAGCCGTTTACACCGGGGAGCTTTTGGTTCATTCGCCCGTGCTGTATTCTCGCAAGATAGGCCAAGAGGGGAAATACGCTCGTGGCTCGAACCGCACGGGCTGCTTCGCCAAAAACTTCCCGGTGAACATATGGCTACAGCATTTTGTTACATGCTCTAAAGCGATGAAAAAATAGCCTGCTGGCTGCAAGTTGTCTATTATAACTTGAGTTGTCTAATGAAATTTAATCTGTTGACGATGCGGGGGGAAAGACTTTATAGTTCCACCTGCGAAGATTCGCAGGGATGTATTCGCCTCTTCATGCAGATCGCCACCAGGCAGGCGGAGAAGACAACACAAAAATTATATGCTGGCAGAAAGCCATGTCACAGAAAGCTATCGCATTCACCGTCTGCATCATCCTGTGCGCAGCCTGCGTGCTGCATGCCCTGTATTATTATCCGCTGCTGCCCGATATGGTTGCCGCTCATTTTGACGCAGCCGGCAGCCCGGATGGGTGGGTCAGTAAAAATTCATTCATGGCCGGGTATCTCGGCGCCGCAGGGTTCATCGCGCTGCTGTTCTCCGGCATTTCTTTCGGCATTGCGCGGCTGCCCGATTCCCGCATCAATCTGCCCGATAAAGAATACTGGCTTGCCCCGCAGCGCAGGCAGCAGACCTTTGATCTGATCGCTCAGTTCATGTTCTGGCTTGCCGCGGCAACACTCGCACTGGTGCTTGATATCAGCAATCAGTCGATTCAGGTACAGCTGGGGAGATCCTCCGAGCTTGATCATCCGGTCTCAAGCATCATGCTGTATCTGGGTTTTTCACTAACCTGGGCCGTGGCGCTGGTGCTGCGGTTCCAAAACAGCAAAAGCGACGGCAGCCGAAAGTAGCGCTAAGCACAGCCCCACATAAATAAGGGGCTGGTTAAAATCCCCCCTTAATCCCCCTTTGAAAAAGGGGGAGCAAAATGTTCTCCCCTTTTGCAAAGGGGAGTTAGAGGGGATTTTCAGCCTGCACACAACCGACCCCTTTATTTTGTAGTGCTGTACTTGTACTACGCCGGCTAATCCCCGGACCGGTTCACTGAGGAAAACCGTATGAAACCTGAAAAAACAATTGCCCGGATGCGGGCGGGAAACAGCGTGCGCATCGTGGCGCTCGGGGATTCCCTGACCTATGGCTGGATGGCGGAAAAAGGCTATATTGATTTTCTGCAGGACAGGCTCAAGGCCTGCTACCCCGCGGCAGCGATACACTTCATCAACCGCGGCATACCGGGCGATACTGCTGAGGGCGGGCTGCAGCGGCTGGGAACCGAGGTGATCGACGCCGGGCCTGATCTTGTGTTTGTGCAGTTCGGCCTTAATGACGCCTTTACCGGCTGCCCACCCGCTCAGTACGCGGCGACAATTTCGCGCATTGTTGAGCGGCTGCAGCAGGAAACCCGGGCCGAGGTGCTGCTTTTAACCTCGGTAGCTCTTGCCGATCCGAAGGAAGACGCACTGGCTGAAAAATATTACGGGATGCTTTCGCAGGTTGCCGCCGAGCGCGGCGTGCCCCTGGCCCGGGTGCATGCCTGGTGGAAAGAAAAAAGGGGCGCCAATTTCGAGGGGCTACTGCAGGCCGACCGCGTGCATCCCACCGCGAACGGCTACCAGCTCATGGCCGAAGCCATCATGCAGAAGCTGCAGTAATATGACGGCCATACCGGACAACGCGCAGGCCGACCGGCTCAGCGGCGATTTTATAATTTATCAGCCCCTCAGCGGCCAGCGCTACACAACCGACGATATGCTTGCGGCCTGGGTTGCGGTGCGGGAAATACGCCGCCGGTCTTCAGTGCCGGCCTGTTTTCTTGATCTGGGCTCGGGGCTGTGCTCGGTGCCCATGATACTTCTGTGGGCATTTCCCTCGCTTACGGGAACAGGCATTGAGATCAGCCCGGAGCGTTATGCACTGGGCCGCGCTTCTCTTGAAAAAAACGGGCTTGCCGGACGCTTCAGCCTGCTGCAGGGCGATCTGCGCGATCTGAAAACGGGCGGCAGCTTCGGGCTTATTACCTCCTCGCCCCCCTATTATCAGAGGCGCGAAGGCCCGGTGAGCCCCAACCGCGATAAGGCGGGCGTGCGATTTGAGCTGCAGGGCTCGATTGAGGATTACTGCCGCGCAGCCGCCGGGCATCTCGCGCAGGGCGGCCTGTTTGCGACGGTGTATCCGTGTCAGTACCGGCGCCGGGCGCTGAACGCTGCGCAGGCCTGCGGCCTCGGCTGCGAGAGGGAACTGCAGGTCATACCGCGGCAGGGCAAGCCGCCGCTCGTGTCCCTTTTTATTTTCAGCCGGGGAGGCCCGCATGCCCGGGCCAGCGAAGAGCTTTTTATCCGGGGCGATGATCAACTGTTTACCGGCGCATTCCGGCAGGTCCGCCGGGAAGTAGGATTTCCCGATAAGCTGAAATGACACCCGGATGTGCTATACTGTGAGCAGAATACAAAATTACCGGAGCCGTCCATGCACAAAATAATTTTATGCATCCTGCTTGCAGGCGGCGTTAGCCTCTGCGCCTGCTCAACCACAAAGGAGAATGGCGTTATGAAACCCCTTGAAGTTGTTCCATCCGTGGATCTCGGAAAATACATGGGCATGTGGTATGAAATAGGCCGCTATCCCAACCGGTTTCAGGAGGGCTGCGTGGCAACGCAGGCCATGTATTCGCTGCGGCCCGACGGCAAAGTGAAGGTGCTGAACTCCTGCCGCGAGGGCTCACCCGACGGCAAACAGAAAACAATTGAAGGCAAAGCCTGGTCGGTTGATCCGGTAACCAATGCCCGGCTCAAGGTGCAGTTCTTCTGGCCCTTCAGCGGAGATTACTGGATCATACAGCTTGATAAAAATTACCAGTATGCCGTGGTGGGCCATCCCAAGCGGACGTATCTGTGGATACTCAGCAGAACCCCGGCCCTTGATCAGGCAACTACGAGCGCCATTGAGCAGAAACTGATTGAGCAGGGTTATGATCCGTCAAGGATTATCAATGGCTGAGGGGTTGGAAAATCCGGCCTAGGGGGTCATGACTTTTAAAATTATCAATTGATCAACCTCCCCGTACCCCTCCTGTCCAGGAGGGGTATAAGAAAAAGCAGCGTTGCATTCGCTGCTGCTGGATGAAATAGGCTCCTCCCCTGGACAGGGGAGGCCGGGTGGGGTGGATACAACATCAAATAGGCAAGGCCCACTAGTCTTTAAAACAATTCAGTATCTCGTCAATTTCATCCTGGTTTTTCAATTCCGGCTCAGGCATGCCGATTGAGGTCATGCAAATGTCCAGGCGCTGCTCCAGCATGGGGAGTTTCCCTTCGGCGGCATTGATTGTATCGATATTGGTGAAGCATTCAGAGAGAACGGCCACCACCAGATTCAAATTGGTGATGATCAGGCGGATGGTCATGTTTTTTATTTCAGCGCAGCGCGTTGCCAGCAGCGATGTCCTGCGGGACAGCTGGGAAAACTGATCAAAGCCCATGGAAGCTGCGCCGCCGATCAGCCGGTTGAGCTTTTGAGCGAATTCTGCAAGCTCCGTGGATTCCCTGTCATTGGGTATGCCGACGGATTTGAGTTGCTCGCCGATCAGCTTAAGATCCGAGAGCAGCATTTTTGATTCATCGATAAAAAACCTGAGCGCTTCATCATGCAGTGTTGAAAAGCCCTGTTCTGGTTCTGGTTCTGGTTCCGGCTTTAGCTTTGGCTTTGGCTTTGGTTCCGGCTTTGGTGCTGGTTCTAAATCATATTCTCCCTGGTCATCGTCAAACAGTTCATCAAAGGACAGAACGACGCTGCCGGGCTCAGGCGGAATAAATGTCGGCGCCGTGTTCGCGGGTTCTTCGATAACAATATTTAAAAGGGCAATTTGCGTTGTCTGATCAATCTGCCCGGCCATCGATTTCATCATTTGATCGATCATCTGCGGCCGGTTGTAAATAATTTCGTAAATCAGACTGCTGTGATAGGAAGCAATACGCGCTTTGGTCTGGGCCGTAGCGTTTATTTCATAGGGCTTGTTCAGATAGTAGTATTCAATGCCGAAAATATCGCCTTCCTTGAGCGACCGCAGGTTGATGCTGCTGAGCGTGATATCGACTTTACCCTGCAGGATAACAAAAAAACGCTCCTGTGAAGCACCCGCCTCTACAATCACCTCGCCGGGGTTGTATTCGCTGATAATGACTTTTTGCACGCTATAGTCGGT
>Ga0118677_10005439_pt1 | contig 22270 bp, 20 predicted proteins | sample AliMusrvi5mmetaG_FD_86154 | JGI IMG/M metagenome (GOLD analysis project Ga0118677, IMG submission 86154)
ACAATAACTACTGTTGCTTCAAGAAGCAAAATCAAATACCATACAGGCCTTCTGTTAAACAGGTAACTCAGAGTGTTGAGACTTTGCACCAATAGCGGGTTGGTAACCAGGTTAACCAAAGCAATTAAAAGAAAATCCCTTTTTTCTCTTACTCCGAGAGCAACTCCTGCCGAAATTTCAATAAAAAGTGTCAGAGCAAAAGAAATTACAAGGCTTTCAATCATGGTTTTACACCGCATTTGCAAATTATATTTTTAGCCCGAATGATTAGTATGGAAGGAACACATCAGGGATTGTTCTATAATTCACACCTATATTCTGTAATATTTTGAAGGTCACAAACATTAATCAAGACAAGAGTCGTTTTTGGATTATCTGATTTATTTTTTTACAATGCCATATTAGTACAAAATTGAGAGGACGTCAACATTGATTTTCAATAATTGCAAAAAGACAGCGGAACATCCTTTCGGAAGTCCCGCTAATCGCTGAATTATATGATTTTTCAAAAATTGTTTCGTCTTAAAGCTTTGCTTTAAACCATTTGCAGACCTCTTCGAAGCCCTCTCCGGTTTTTGAGGAAACCCGGAAAATCGGCGCGTCGGGGTTAAGCGCCCTGATACCCTTTGAAAAATAGTCAAAATCAAAATCAACATAGGGCAGCAGGTCGGTTTTGTTGAGCAAAATGATGGCGGCCTTTTCAAACGCAAGAGGGTATTTATACGGTTTGTCGGAACCCTCGGTTACTGTTGAAACGAGCATCTTGATATTTTCGCCGATGCTGAATTCCGCGGGGCAGACGAGATTGCCGATGTTTTCGATGAAAAGGATGCCGGGTTTATCAAAATCAACTTTGCCAAGTGTATTTTCTATCAGTGTACCGTCCAAATGGCACTCGCCGCCGGTGTTTATCTGAACGGTTTGAATGCCGAGCTCGCTGAGCTTGACGGTGTCAATGTCCGACTCTATGTCGCCTTCGATGACATAGGCTTTGATACTGCCGAGCCCTTTGATAATATTTATCAGGCAGGAGGTTTTGCCGGCACCGGGGGCGCCCATAACATTGACGGCATAAATACCCCGGCCGGCCAGCTTCTGCTGAATACTGTCCGCGATACGGTCATTTTCGGAATAAATGCTTTCCATAATCTGAACATCTTTTGTTTCCATTTTTTATTACAATCCCTTTCGTGATAAATATAAAATTTATATTATGTTTCAAGCTCCACGCTTTCAACGTAAAACTCGCTGCCGATGCCGGTGGGGTTGCCGAGCGTGCCGCAGTCCGGGCACTCAAACGAAAAACGGGGCCTCGTGAAATTCCTGCCGCACGCAGGGCAATGCATCTGTGTTTTGACAATGCGAACCGAAAGCTTCGTACCTTCCGCAGGCGTTCCCTGCGCAATCATGTCAAAATACAGCTGAACGGAATCCGGGATGATGCCGGCGCTTTCACCCATAACAACGTTGACCGAGTTCACTTTCTTCGCGTTATTGCTCAGTGCGGCATTGTTCACTATTTTGACGATTTGCTTTGTCAGGGAATACTCATGCATATTTTTAGCGCCTCTTAAAACCCGCATATTAACTTACACATTATAGGCGCAAATAACCGCACTTTCAAGGCTTATATTTTTGCAAACTGCCCTAAAATAGCAGCATTGATTTGGCGATTATATACAATAAATATATTTTTTTCAATATCCGGTATTTTATTCGATTTTTCATTGACATAACGTTTAAATGTATTTATAATAAAGTGATTTCATAAGCGTCAAATCGGTATGAAGCGCCGCGGAAAGATTCAGCGGAAACATTGATATGATTATATTTTCAAGTCGGGGAAATCAGTGCAAGGAAATGAACAATGACGCTCATATCCTTGCGCTTAGTTGCGTAAGAGTAATGTTTTTCAATGTAAAATAGTACTTAGGAGACAGGAAAAAATGAGTAGTGAGCCGCTTTTACTGCTAATCGTGTTCGTTCCTTTGATTGGGGCTTTTCTTTTGCCCCTTGCGGGAGCGATTTCGCCAAAGCTCAGAAATATCCTTGCATTGGCTTTTGTGGCCGTGCCGTTTTTACTGCTGGTATCCGCGCTGCCGTCGGCTATGTCGTCCGCGCCGCATTACTTCAGTATTAACCTTCCGCTCGGGTTTAATTTCGGGTTTCTGGCGGACGGACTGGCTGTTTTCATGGCGATGACTTCTTCCTTCATCGGGCTTATCATTGTTATTTATTCCTTCGGGTACATGGCGCATTACGAACATCAAAACGAATATTATCTATATGTTGTGCTGTTTATAGGCTCCATGATGGGCATTGTGCTCACGACCAATTTGATTTTCCTCTATGTTTTTTGGGAAATCTCGGCTGTATGCTGCTGGCGTTTGATCGGGTTCTCCCGAAACACAGAGTATGTCAGGCGGGCAAACAAGGCTTTCCTTATTACAGGCGTCGGCGCGATTCTGATGCTTGTCGGTATTATTATGATATACAAACAGTACGGTACGACGGACCTTATGCTGCTCAAGGGCAAAAATATCGCAAATGCCGCCGTGGCACTGATGCTGTTCGGTATTTTTTCAAAGTCGGCGACGCTTCCTTTGCATTCATGGCTTGCGGATGCCGGTATCGCGCCGTCCCCGGTTACCGCGCTGCTCCATGCCGCCGTACTTGTTAAGATAGGCGTCTATGTTTTTGCAAGGCTGTTCCTTGTTAACTTCCAGATAAACCAGGTTTGGCATACCGCTGTGCCTGTTATAGCCGCTGTGAGCGCTCTTGCCGCTGCCGGCGCCGCGATTGCCGAGAACGACATGAAGCGGATCATCGCTTATTCGACCGTCAGCCAAATAGGGTTTATATTTCTCGGGCTTTCCGTGGGCAGCAAGCTTGCGGTTGCGGGCGGTTTATTATATATACTGATGCACGGTATTTCAAAGGCCGGGCTTTTCCTTTGCGCCGGCATTGTTGAACACAACTGCAAAACAAAAGATATCAGGCAGATGGGGGGGCTTGCGAAAACAATGCCCATTACCGCTGTCTGCTTCTTTTTATGCGCGTTTTCGGTTATGGGTATTCCGCCTTTCGGGGGCTTTTTCAGCAAATATATGGTTATCAGCGGAACTGTAAGCGCCGGCCACCCGTGGTTTGCTTTCGTGTTCGTGCTGGGTGCTATTATGACAGTTATCTACCTTCTCAGGGTATTTACAATCATCTTTCTTGGGAAAGCAAAGGCTGAAAGCCCGAAGGAAGGGTCAGCGAGTATGCTCTTCTCCGTTTCTTTGCTTGCAGCATTGTCTTTGGTAAGCGGGTTATTCATTTATTATCCGGCAAGTCTGGTTAATACAATAGTAAAACAGATGGCGGTGATCGTAACATGGGTGAAATAGATATGTCGAGCTTTCTTTTGATTGTCATACTGATTCCGGCGTTTTTCGCCGTGCTGGCGCTGCTGCTGCCTTCCCGTGTCAAGGGCGCGGCAGGGATAACGGCGCTTGCCGGTATCACGGCGAACCTTGTTGCCAATATATATATTTACGGTAAAAATGCTGTATTTGAACGCCCTTGGGTTGGGTTCGGCATTGATTTTTCGCTTAGGCTTTATCAGTTCAGCGGATTTATTCTGATTTGCGCAGCAGTCCTTTCATTCCTCGTCGTGATGTATTCATCTGTATTTATGAAAGGGAAACAGTATACAAAGCAGTTTTATGCCGCGCTTCTTTTTACAATGGCGCTTGTAAACGGCGCGGTTTTGGCAAACAACCTCGCTGTCATGCTGTTCTTCTGGGAAGGCATCCTTGTCACAATGTTTGCCATGATTATGACCGGCGGGAAAAAGGCTTTCAAAACTTCCGTCAAGGCAATTGTTATCGTAGGGCTTTCTGATTTGTGCATGATGCTTGGCATCGGTATGTTTGCTTATGTCGCAAAGACGCTTACAATGGAACACCTGCGCCTGCCGCTTACCTCATGGGGAATATTTGCTTTTATTTTCATGATGATCGGCGCGATTTCAAAAGCCGGCGCAATGCCGTTCCACACTTGGATACCCGACGCGGCGGATGACGCGCCTTTGCCGTTTATGGCATTCCTGCCTGCAACATTGGAAAAATTGCTCGGCATATATCTTTTGGCCAGAATATGCATTGACCTGTTTGATTTTAAGCCGGGCTCAATGATAAGCTATCTGCTAATGTCAATCGGCGCGGCGACAATTCTTTTCGCGGTTATGATGGCGCTTATACAAAAGGATTATAAACGTCTCTTGTCCTATCATGCTGTCAGCCAGGTGGGATATATGATTTTAGGTATCGGCACCGCGCTTCCGATTGGTATGATCGGCGGACTTTTCCACATGATAAACCACGCTATCTATAAATGCTGCCTGTTCTTTACATCCGGTTCGGTTGAACGGCAGACGGGCACGACAGACCTTAAGAAATTGGGCGGGCTTGGCAAAAAAATGCCGGTGACATTTATATGTTTTATTGTCGCTGCGGCTTCCATCTCAGGGTTCCCGCTTTCAAACGGCTTTTTCTCCAAAGAATTGATTTTTGACGGTGCTTTGGAAAGCGGGAAAATATTTTATATTATTGCGGTTGTCGGCGCGTTCTTTACCGCGGTTTCGTTCCTTAAACTCGGGCATTCCGTATTTTTAGGCAAGCCCGGCGATGAAACCGAAAAGGTGAAGGAAGCTCCCTGGCCGATGCTTTTCCCAATGATTTTTCTTGCGGCGGCTTGCTTGGCTTTCGGCGCGTTTAAATCCTGGATTATCGCCAATTTGCTTCAGCCGGTGCTCGGCAATTTGGTACCGGCCGGCGTGGCAGTCGGCACCAAGACAAACTGGGTGCTGGTCAGTATTTCGGTTGTTGTGCTCGCTTTCGCGGCGCTGGATCACTTCTACGGAGCCAAAAAGACCGGCAGCGGCCTGAAATCAGCGGACCATATCCATTATGCGCCGGGGCTGCACAGTGTATACGATATGGCGGAGAAGAAGTACTTTGACCCGTACCATGTCGGCGGTTATGCAGTCAGGGGTTTCGCAACACTTTCGATGTGGGTAAATGATGGAATCAGCTGGATTTATGATGTTTTCATTGTACGCCTTATAAACCTTGTCTCATTAGGGATAAGGAAGGTTCACAGCGACACCCACGCGGCATATCTGATTTGGGCGCTTGCCGGCGGTGTGATTATGTCAATAATTTTCTTTATTTCATTTTAGAAGATTAACTTATATTGGAAATCTATTTTAGGAGGAAGTTTCAGTGCCGCTTTTATTTCTGGCAATTCCACTCGCTGCAGTAGTGGTCCTGAGTCTTGCGTTAAAACTGCTGAACGAAAAGGTTGCGCTTTGGGTCGCGATCATCATCGCCGGATGGCAGACAGTAATGGCTGCTGTTGACATCGGGTTATGCTTAAAATCCGGCAGCGATATACATTCAACTTACCTTGGCTTGCTTTCTATTGATAATTTAAGCGCCGTCGTGCTTTTTGCAATCGGTTTGATGGCTTTTGTTTCTTTAATCGTCGCCAAATCGACTGTGAAGGAAAGCATCTTTAACTTCGCGAACATGATGCTGCTCATTATGCTTGGCATGAACGGCCTTGTTATGGTTAGAGACCTGTTCAGCATGTATGTTTTTGTGGAAGTTATATCCGCCGCTTCGTTTATATTGATAGGGATAAAGAAGGGCAGAAACGGCCTTGCCGGCGCTTTCAAATATTATATGATGTCCGCGATTGCGTCGCTGATGATGCTGACATCAATCGCTTTAATATTTATGTCCACAGGCAATACCGGTTTTACAAGTATCGCGAATTATATCACGAACGCAAACGGGAAATTTCCGTTTGAAATAATTATTGCGTTTATTTTGTTAACCTTCGGGCTTGCCATTAAATCGGGCGCCGTTCCGTTCCATACATGGGTGCCGAACGCCTATTCCTCGGCGCCCGCGCCGGTTTCCGTTTTGCTGGCCGGCATCATTACCAAGGTTTCCGGCGTATATGTGCTGATGAGGGTTTTCAGAGATGTGCTGCTGAACAATACCGCAGTCGGCCGTTTGCTGCTTATTATGGGCATCGCATCCATCCTGTTAGGCGCGCTTGCGGCAATCGGGCATAAAGATATGAAGAGGATGCTCGCGTATTCCAGCATAAGCCAAATAGGTTATATTATTATAGGTGTCGCGACGGGTTCGCCGCTGGGTTTTCTCGGCGCACTGCTGCATTTCTTCAACCACTCAACCTTTAAATCTCTGCTCTTTGTCAATTTTACGGCTATTGAAATGAAGACCGGCGTGAGGGATATGGACAAAATGGGCGGCCTTGCGGAAAAAATGCCTGTGACATCGGGCAGCTCCATCATCGCGTTTTTATCCACAGCGGGAATCCCGCCGTTTTCGGGCTTTTGGAGCAAGCTGCTGATTATCCTCGCAGTGTGGCAGATGTCCAAATCAGCGGCAATTGTCGCTTTGGTGGCGAGCGCCATAACGCTTTGGTATTTTCTGGTTCTGCAGAAGAAGGTATACTACGGCGAGCCGGTTTCGGCAATCAGCGGCGGAAAGGAATCAACGGGTGGTATCTTAAGCGTTGAAATTCTGCTTTCGGCAATCAATGTCGCGGTGGGTGTCGCGTTCCCGTTCATTCTTATCTATCTGAACCATGCGGGTCTTTTACACGGCATGATGTAAAATATTGATTATGTGGTTTTAATATGGCAAAAAAACGACAGAAGGTGAATTCGGTTTGAATCTTACGGTGATTATTATCCTGCTTGCAGGGATGATTGTTTGCGCAGTGGCATGCATTGTTTTAGGCAACCTTGTTAAAGCGGGTGTTGCAATGGCAGCTACCAGCGCCATACTTTCAATTGTAATGTTTATACTGAAGGCTCCGTTGGCGGCTGCCTTTGAGCTTTCCGTGTGCGCAGGACTGATTCCTGTTATTTTCATGAGCACAATCAGCATGATCAACGTCAAGTCAAAAGAGGAAATTGAAGAAATGAAAAAGGAAAGGAAAAAGAGATTTTTCCTGTTCCCGGTTTTTCTTATTATCCTTGGCGCCGTGGTATTGGCTGTTATGTGGCCGCATATTGTTGATTTTTCGAGCTCTTATATCATTCCGGCGTTTACCCGGAATGTGAGAGATATTCTCTGGAACAGCAGGCAGATAGATTTGCTGGGCCAGATCATCATTATTCTTGCCGGCGTTTTCGGTGTAATCATATTTTTCAAGGAGAGTGTTGAGGAATGAGCCTTCTTTTTGTAATTTTTATTATTTCCGTTGTGCTGATTTTTGCAATAGGCATTTACAGTCTGCTTGTTACACACAACCTGATGCGTATTTTGATTTCGATTGAAATTCTGACTAAAGGCGTTACGTTGCTTCTTATCGTTGCAGGGTATATTTCAAAAAATATGGCAATGGCGCAGGCTTATGTTATCACGGTGATCATCATTGAAGTTGTGCTGATGGCGGTAGCCACCGGGTTGGTTCTTGGCTTGTTCCGCGCGAACGGAACGCTTGATACACGCAAAATGAACCGCTGAGCCTGCGGCTTTATTCAGGCTGTAAAAACGGAGGATAAATATGAGTACTTTTTTGCTGGCGCCGCCAATCGCTTTTTTAATATTTCTTGCTCTGTCCGCAGGTATTTCTTTAACCGGAAAGCTTGTTGCCGCCAAGGGCGTCGAGTCACCCGGTAAAACGAAATCATACGCCTGCGGCGAGGATATGCCTGAAAACAAAAGTCAGCCCGAATACTCGCAGTTTTTCAAATTCGCGTTTTTCTTTACCCTGATGCATGTTGTTGTTTTAATTGTTGCCACGGACCCGTCCGGAATTTCATTGATGTCAGGGTTGTATTTGATTGTCACAGTCGCTTCGCTGTTTATGCTTTTTAGGAGATAGAAAAATGATTGCAGATAAAATTTTAAACTGGTCAAGAATAAAATCACCCTGGATAATCCATTTTAATTCCGGTGCGTGCAACGCATGTGATATTGAAGTGCTTGCTGCGCTGACCCCGAGATATGACCTTGAACGCTTTGGTATTCAGTTAAAGGGTTCACCGAGGCACGCGGATGTGCTTATCTGCTCCGGCCCCGTTACCTTGCAGCAGAGGGACCGCCTGATAATGATATATGAGCAGATGACAGAACCAAAGTTTGTTGTGGCGGTCGGAACCTGCTCCTGTTCGACCGGCGTATTTGCAGGCTGCTACTGCGTTTTAGGGGGAGTAGATTCGGCAATCCCTGTTGACGCGTATATCCCGGGATGCCCCGTGAAGCCCGAAGCTATTATAGACGGCGTTGTAAAGTTGCTTGGAAGCATTAAAAAATGAGTTGGAGGGAAATGTTTTGGAAAAAGAAACTTTGGTATTAAACAAATTAGCAGGAGCGTTTCCCTGCCTTGAAGGTGCCGGCGTGATACCGGTTGAGAGAAGAATATTTCTTGATGTGCCTTCCGATATTTTTATGGATGTTATAAAATACGCCTGCCTGGAACTGAAATTTGACCATTTGTGCACCATAACCGGCCTTGACGCTGTCGATTATTTCGAATTTATTTATCATATTTCAAACAGTGACGGCATTGTTTTGAACCTGAAACGAAGAGCACCGAAAGAAAATCCGGTGATAGACTCTGTTTTGCCGCTTTATGACGGCGCCACGTTCTATGAACTGGAGCTTGAAGGCATTTTAGGGGCGGAAGTCACCGGACTTCCGAAGGACAGACAGTATCCGCTGCCCGACAGCTGGCCGAAGGGACAATATCCGCTCCGCAAGGATTGGTCGCCGGACAGTTTGCAAAATAATTTGCAAGGGGAGTGTTAATATGGGTAAAATGGTTATTCCGTTAGGTCCCCAGCATCCCGCGCTTGAAGAACCTGAAAGTTTCAGCCTGCTGTTGCAAGGCGAGCGCGTCGCCGCGGCGACAGTTGCGCTCGGTTATAACCACAGAGGTATGGAAAAGGCCTGCGAGAGCAGAACATATATTCAGAATATTTACCTTTTGGAGCGTATTTGCGGCATCTGCTCGCATTCGCATTCAACCTGCTATGTTCAGACAGTCGAAATGCTCGCGGGGCTGGAAATTCCCAAAAGAGCCTTGTACCTCCGCGCGCTTATCGGCGAGCTTGAAAGGATACACAGCCATCTGCTTTGGCTTGGCGTCGCCGGGCATGAAATCGGCTTCATGACACTTTTTATGTATGCGTGGAAAGACCGCGAGGTTGTCCTTGATATACTTGAAATGCTTACAGGCAACCGCATCAATTACGGGATGAATACGATAGGCGGCGTGCGCAGGGACATTACGCCGGACCAGGCGCAGGATGTTCTTAAATGCCTTGATGTTCTTGAGGAACGCACAGCATACTATGCCAAACTCGTCACAGAGGAAAGAACAATTGTCAACAGGCTTTCGGGCGTAGGCATTCTTTTAAAAGAAGACGGGCTGAGATTCGGCGCCACGGGCCCTGTGTTAAGGGCGGCAGGTGTGGCAATGGATATCCGTAAAGACGACCCGTACGGCATCTATGCCGATTTGGATTTTAATGTTGCCACCGATGAGCATGCGGATGTTTACGGCAGGGCAATTGTCAGAGTAACCGAGCTTATCGAAAGCTACAAAATATGCCGTCAGGTCATCAAAGAAATGCCGGACGGACCGATTGTTGTTAAAGCGCCAAGCAAAATCCCCGCAGGCGAGGCTTTTTCCCGCTATGAAGCGCCGAGAGGGGAAGACATCCATTACACTCGCTCAAACGGGACAGACAAGCCCGACCGCGTGAAGGTTCGCGCGCCGACGCTTGCCAACCTCGCGGCTATTACCCATATGATTGAGGGCGGCTATCTGGCAGATGTGCCGATCATTATTGCGGCAATAGACCCGTGCTTTTCCTGCACGGACAGAATGATAAAAGTCATTGATTCATCCTCCGGCAGAGAAAACATATTTGACTGGGCAGGGCTTCGCAAATACAGTATGGAATGGTACAGTAAGCAGGGCATTGATTTTAAGAATATGAATGCTTTCAGGAAGGAAGATTAACAGGAATGGCTCTTACCTTGTTTTACATCCTGATTTTCCCCGGTTTCCTTTTTCTCAGCGTAATCTCATTGGTTTTTGAGCTGATTGACAGGAGACTTTACGCAAGGCTGCAAAATCGTGTTGGACCGCCATGGTTCCAGCCGCTTGCGGACTTTATTAAGCTTCTGTCAAAAGAGAGCATTGTGCCGAAAGAAGCCGATTCGCGAATTTTCAGGATAATCCCTGTTTTCGCGCTTGCGGCAACCGCTACCGCATTCATGTATATCCCGATGTGGGGATTGAAATCTCTGTACCCGTTTTCCGGGGATTTGATAGTTGTTCTTTACTTTCTGACAATACCGACACTGACATTCTTTCTTGCGGGCTGGTTTTCTTCTTCGCTGTATGCCGAGCTCGGCGCAATAAGGGTTATGACGCAGTTCTTCGCGTATGAAGTGCCGCTATATATGTCCATCCTCGGCCCCGCGCTGCTTGCGGGGACATGGTCAATCAGCGGAGTAACAAATTATTATCACATGCATCCGCTGATAGCGCTGGTCAATATTCCCGGGCTTGTTGTCGCGCTTTTTGCCACGCAGGGCAAACTGGAAAGAGTGCCTTTCGATATACCGGACGCTGAAACCGAAATCGTCGGCGGCACCTTTACCGAATACAGCGGGCGGTTTTTGGCGCTTTTCAGAATGGCAATTGATTTTGAACTGGTCGTGATGTCCGCTTTGATTGCCGCTGTTTTCTTCCCGGTCTTTATTCCTTCAAATCCGATTCTCGGCTTTTTAGTGTTCCTTGTCAAACTGTTAATTGTTGTATTTTTGCTGACCTTGATGCGCACCGCGTTGGCAAGGCTCAGGATAGACCAGATGATTAATTTCTGCTGGAAAGTACTCGCGCCGTTTTCGCTTTTGCAGATATTGATTGATTTGATAGTCAGAGGGGTTATTAAGGCATGAAATCTGTAGGCAGAATAGTTCCTTACCTTTTAAGCATGCTTGTAAAAAAACCCAATACAATCATGTATCCCTTTGTGCCTGCCGTGGTGGCAGATGATTTCAGAGGGGCATTGAAATTTGACAAAGAAAAATGTATCGGGTGCAAGATATGCGAACGCGTCTGCCCTTCCGATGCCATCGAAATCGAGAAGGTTGCGGATAAACAGTTTAAAGCCATCGTCCTGATGGATAAATGCATTTTCTGCGGGCAGTGTGTTGATTCCTGCCCAAAGGATGCTTTGGAAAACACGAAAAACTTCGAACTTGCGAGTTTGAACAGAGAATCCATGAGGGTGGAAATATAATTTGAAAGATCTTTATGAGTTTCTAGTGGACAGTTTTCGGGGCGTAAAAAAGCTTGCTGTTCTCGGGGCAGGTTCCGTTTTAAGGGCGGATGACGCGGCAGGCGTAATGGCTGTTGAAAATTTAATGGCGGATTGCAGTATCGATAAATATCCGAATGTCAGGTTCTATTTGGGAGAAACCGCGCCGGAAAATTACAGCGGCAGTATCAGAATTTTCCTCCCCACACATCTATTAATTATCGATGCCGCGGATTTGGGGCAAAAGCCGGGCGACATCGTTGATATTAATCCGGAAACTGTCGGCGGACCCACATTTTGTTCCCACATGTTGCCGCTCAAAATCATGATTGATTACCTGATAAGCGAAACAGGCGCTGCGGTTACGCTGCTTGGCATTCAGTATAAAAACATCGCTTTTGACACGGCGATGACCCCGGAAATACGGGAAGCTGTTGAAGAAGTTTGTGAAACGCTGAAGAAAGTTATTGATGAACTCCTGTAACAGCCTAACAAAATCAATCCGGCGCCGTTTTTATGCGGCGCCGGATTTTTGGTATATGCCATTTGGCTGATGACGCTGTAATTACTGAGCTTCCTCAACCATTCTGTAGCCGACGCCTACTTCGGTTAAAATATATTTAGGTTCCGCAGGGTTGACTTCAATTTTCCGGCGAATGTTTGCCATATTTACCCTTAAGGCATTTTTTTCGTTTGTATACGGACCCCATATCTCCTTGGTGATAAAATCATTTGTAAGAACCCTTCCGGCATATTGGGACAGCATCAACAAAATCTTGTACTCAATAGGTGTTAAATGCACTTCGTGACCGTCAACCGTTACGATTCTTTTGCCGTTATCAATGATTAAACCGCCGATGCAAATCCTTTCTTTCTCAAACATACCCCGCATATCCGCTTTTTGCCTGTGCCTGATGGCGGTGCGTATCCGCGCAAGCAGTTCTGAAGTCCCGAAAGGTTTTGTCACATAATCATCCGCGCCCAAATCAAGCGCTTCAACTTTCTCGCGTTCATTTCCGCGCGCGGAAACAATGATAACCGGTATTGTTGTCCACTGCCTGATACTTTTCAGAACATCAATTCCGTCAATATCGGGCAAACCAAGGTCAAGCAGTATTAAATCCGGGCAATAGGAAGTAGCCATTGAAATCGCTTCCTTGCCTTTGCCGGTTTTAATGACATTAAAATCATTTGAGGTTAATACCGCGAAAATAAAGTTGCTGATGCCGGGTTCGTCTTCAACTAATAATACTACCTGTTTATTGTCCATTTGTGTTACCTCCGTCTATCGGCAGCATAAACCGGAATGTCGCGCCGCCGCCAATTTTATTTTCGGCTTCAATTTTACCGTTATGGGCGTTAATAATAGACCTGCATATTGAAAGGCCGATTCCCATACCGCGGGAAGAATCGGAACTTTTACTTCTATTGGCTGCATAACCATCAAACAAGCCGGGCAAATCCTGCGGGGGAACTCCTTCTCCGTTATCGCTGACTTCAAAAACCGCGGAATGATTTATTTTTTTAACCGTTAATTCAATCGGCTGATTTTCCGGTGAGTGCTTAATGGCATTTTCCAAAAGATTGATAATGACCTGCTCGATAAGGGTTCCGTCCATGGGAACCAGCAACAACTCATCGGGAACCTGAACGGTAATATTACAGCCGCTGAATTTATTCCTGATCCTCAGCACCGCTTCGGCAACAATTTCCTCTGCGGCTTCAGGTGTTTTAACCACATGCATTGTGCCTTCGCTGATTCTTGTTACCGACAGCAGATTTTCCACCAGCCGGATTAACCACTGCGCGTCATCTTTGATGTCATTGAGCAGCTTATCATGAGTTTGCACATCAATATTATTCTTGTTTTCCAGGATTGCCGAACTCGCGCCAAGAATTCCTGTCAGCGGTGTCCTCAAGTCATGGGAGATTGCACGCAGCAAATTACTTCTCATCTTTTCCTTCTCGGATTCAATCAGAATATTCCGCTGCTCATCGGATAACCGCTGCCGTTCGAGCGCCATAGCTACAAGGGAAGCAATCATTCTTAAAAATGACCTGTCGTCATGGCTTAATTTAATATTGTTCGCGCAGGACAAACCAAGTACACCCAAGACATTTCCCTGGGAGATGATCGGCATATAGAAAGCCCCTGCTCCCATTAACGTATCTGTTCCGCTGCCTGCACGCTTTTGGTTGGTAAATACCCAGTGAGCCACGGCTTGTTCGTCAGCAGTCAGCATGAATGAGGAATCGCTGTCAGCAGAGTATTGTTTAAAAACACCGGATTTCCCGTTTTCCGGGTCTTCGTAATAGAAAATAACCGAACGGTTGAATAATTTGACGATATAGTCGTTTGTAAAATCAATAATGTTTTCAAGTCCTCTGGTAACCAGCAGTTTTTTGTTAATTTCATAAAGCACTTCTGTGTTATGTTCTCTGGAAGCTGCGGATTTTGCCTGCGCCTTGATTCTTATCATTAACGCGCTTGTAATCAATGCCGCCAAAAGCATAATAAGAAATGTTACGGGATAACCCGGCTGTATTGCGTGAAAGGTAAAATACGGTTCAACAAAAAAGAAATTGAAGGTAAGAACACTTAAAATGGAAGCGGCCACACCATAGACATAACCGGCAGTGATTCTCGAAATAAAAAGCACGGATAAAATGAAAACCATTATAACATTCTGGTCACCGATGCCTGCCGCGCGGAGCCCGTATGATAACAGATTCGCAAAAATCAGCATACCGAGAGTTTTTGCGGTATCACTCCATGAAAAATACAGATTTTTCCGTAAATTGATGATTTTAGGTTTACCGAAAGGTTTGATTGTATCATTGTCGGGGATAATATGAATCTCGGTATTTGATAAAAGCAAAATGAGCTTATCTTCAAAAGCTGTTTCAAAGAAGTTTCTTAATGTTTTCCTTTTCCTGCTTTTGCCGATAACAATGTTTGTTATCCCAGAGAGTTTCGCGTATTCGGAAACACTTGCGGCAATTTCATCTCCGTTTAATGTGACAATCTGGGCGCCGAGTTTTGCGGCAAGATCCAAATTATTGCGTACGGTTTTATTTTGTTCCTCGCTGAATGACGCGCTTGAGGGCGTCTCTACATAAAGCGCTGTCCACGGAGCATGAAACGCTTCCGCTGTCCTGGCCGTCCATCGGATGCATTTTTCGGAAGAGGAAGACGGCCCGATGCAAACAAGATACCGCATGTTGATTGTTTTATCGATTGTACTGTATCCGCTTTCATTATCCTGGCTGATTCGCTCAACCGTTTTTCGCAGAGCAATTTCACGCAGCAACCGAAGATTTTCTTTTGTAAAAAAGTTTTGAATGGCGACAGCTGCTCTTTCGGGGCGGTAGATTTTGCCTTCCTCAAAACGTTTCAGGAGTTCATCGGGGTCAATATCAATCAGCTTAACTTTGTCGGCATTGTCAAAAATAAAATCCGGAATTGTTTCGCGGACAGAAATCCCGGAGATTTCTTCAACAATATCCTTCAGGCTTTCAAGATGCTGAACGTTAACCGTTGTATAAACATCGATTCCGGCATTCAGGAGTTCTTCAACATCCTGGTATCTTTTTTTATTGCGGACACCGTCAACATTGGTGTGCGCCAGTTCGTCCACCAGAATAAGGTCCGGTTTTCTTCTCAGCGCCGCATCCAGGTCAAACTCATTGAGCTGCATGTTTTTGTAAGCAATTTTTTTAGGCGTTAAAGCGGGCAGCCCCTCAAGCAGGCGAAGGGTCTCCGGGCGTGTATGCGGTTCGACATATCCGACTACAACATCTGTATGGTTTTTAAATTGCCCTTGGGCTTCATCAAGCATTGCATAGGTTTTACCGACGCCCGCGGAATAGCCAAAGAAAATTTTTAGTTTTCCTTTTTTATCCTTTCCATCGGAAGGGATATTTTTTAAAAGCATATCCGGATTAGGCCGCTGTTCTTCGAGATCCATCGTAAAATCACCGCCTTGTTACCCTAATTATATTATAGTAATCCATCAAGAGCAAGGTTTATCTTTAGCACATTAACAGCAGGCTCACCCCAAACACCTAAAACCCGGCCTGTTGTATACTTTTTTATGATTTTTCTGACGGCATTTTCGCTTATGCCTCTCACTTTTGCAACCCGTGTAACCTGGTACTCCGCCGCTTCCGGTGAAATATTCGGGTCAACCCCGCTGCCCGATGCAGTAACCAAATCCATCGGGATTTCTTTTTTATTTTGAGGGTCAAAGGTATGCCACCACGCTATCCTTTTTTCAACAAGCGCCCGCTGCTCTTTGCTGACAGATGAAAGGTTTGTGGTTCCCATCGGTCTGCCAATAAAGTATTTCGGCTCGGTAAATTCCTGCCCAATCAGCGCGGAGCCGAAATTCTTTTTTGTGCCGTCTTTCAGCGTAACGGTTATAATGCTGCCATTTGCCTGCTTCGGAAAAACAAGCTGCGCAAAACCCGTAACAATCCCCGGGTAAATGACACCGCAGATGACTGTCAAAACAAGAAAACTTATCAGAGCCGGCCTCAATGATTTAAATATCTTTTTCATAAAAACGATTCACCTCAAACAAGACCGCAAACGGTCAATAGTACATCAATCAGCTTAATTGCAAAAAACGGAGCAGCGATTCCGCCCAAGCCATAGATCAGCAGATTTCTTGAAAGCAGTTTACTGGCCGAAACTTCACGGTATTTAACGCCCTTCAGGGCCAAAGGAATCAACGCGATAATGATCAGCGCATTATAAATGATTGCCGAAAGGATTGCGCTTGTCGCGCTGGTTAAATGCATAAAATTAAGCGCGGTCAATTGCGGGTAAATACCAAAAAACAAAACCGGAATAATGGCAAAATATTTTGCGACATCGTTTGCAACGCTGAAGGTGGTTAATGAACCTCTTGTCATTAAAAGCTGTTTGCCTATTCTGACAATGTCAATCAGTTTTGTGGGGTTTGAGTCAAGATCGACCATGTTGCCTGCTTCTTTTGCTGCCTGTGTGCCTGAATTCATCGCAACCGCAACATCTGCCTGGGCAAGAGCGGGTGCGTCGTTGGTTCCGTCTCCTGTCATCGCGACAAGGTGTCCCTTCGCTTGATACTCACGAATCAGCGCAAGTTTCGCTTCCGGTGTTGCCTCGGCAAGGAAATCGTCAACCCCTGCCTCCGCGGCAATAGCTGCGGCAGTCATCGGATTGTCCCCGGTTATCATAATGGTTTTTATACCCATTTTCCGCAAATCTTCAAAACGTTCCTTGACACCGTTTTTAACAATGTCTTTCAGGTAGATAACACCGAGCACAACACCGTTCCGGGCAACCACCAGGGGAGTGCCGCCTTCATTGGCAACTTTTCTTACAATTTTATCACACTCCTCCGGATAGAGTCCTCCTTTTTCGACAACATGGTTTTTTATAGCATCGGCAGCTCCTTTGCGTATTTCATTGCCTTGCCAGTCAAGACCGCTCATTCTTGTCTTTGCGGTAAACTCAATAAAGACGGCATTCAGCTTTGAAAGTTCACGTCCTCTAATCCCGAACCTTTCTTTTGCGAGTATGACGATACTTCTGCCTTCGGATGTTTCATCCGCAAGCGAAGAAAGCTGCGCGGCATCTGCAAGTTCCTGCTCCGTTACACCTTTCAAGGGGATAAATTCACTTGCCTGCCTGTTCCCAAGGGTTATTGTGCCTGTTTTATCAAGCAGCAGCACATCCACATCTCCGGCAGCTTCGATAGCGCGCCCGCTCATAGCCAATACATTCGCCTGATTCAGGCGGCTCATACCCGCAATGCCGATTGAGGAAAGGAGCGCTCCGATTGTTGTCGGCGCAAGGCAGACAAGCAAAGCGATAATGTTGGTAATAGAAACCGCGGAGCCGGTCCCTGCCTGATGGCTCGCAAAACTTGAAAAAGGCAATAAGGTGGCTGACACGGCAAGAAAAATTATTGTCAGCGTGACTAAAAGGATTTGGAGCGCAATTTCATTCGGTGTCTTTTTTCTGGATGCGCCCTCTACCATGGCAATCATCTTGTCAAGAAAACTTTCCCCGGCTTCGGCCGTAACCCTCACCACCAGCCAATCGGAAAGCAGTGTTGTGCCGCCTGTCACAGCGCTTCTGTCACCTCCGGATTCACGGATGACAGGCGCGGATTCGCCGGTTATGGCGCTCTCATCAACGGATGCTGCGCCGTCAATAACTTCTCCGTCCATTGGAATCTGTTCTCCGGCGGCTACAAGAAAAATATCGCCCTTTTTCAAATTGGTTGAAAGCACTTCGGTGTATTCATTATGATTATCCGCCGATTTTAATTTTTTTGCCTTTACATCCTTTCGAGCGCTCCTCAGGCTGGCAGCCTGCGCACGCCCACGGCCTTCGGCAATTGCTTCCGCAAAATTCGCGAATAAAACCGTAAACCAGAGAATTAAAGCTATGGTAAGCGTATAGCCTGCGTTTTCATCACGAATTCCCCAAAATGCAAGAAAGTATAAAGCGGTTGTAAGCAATGCCACAATATAAACCACAAACATGACCGGGTTTTTGAACTGAATACGCGGCGAAAGTTTTACGAATGACTGTTTTATTGCGTCAACAAATATATTGTTTTCCATTTTTTTCTCTTTCATCATGTTCACCTCATCTAACTGCTGTAAAGAAGTCTGCAATAGGCCCAAGTGCCAAAGCAGGCAGAAAACTAAGCGCGCCGATAATAAAGATTACACCGACTAAAAGCCCGACAAACATGGTATTGCTCGTGGAAAGCGTTCCTTCGCCTTCGGCAACAGTTTTTTTCTTTGCAAGATTGCCGGCGAGGAAAACTGCCGCGGCTAACGGAACAAAGCGGCTGACCAGCATAATGATGCCGCCCAAAACATTGGTAAATGCCGTGTTTGCGGCATAGCCTCCGAACGCGCTGCCGTTGTTGTTAGCCATTGAGGAAAATGCGTATAATATCTCGGAAAAACCATGCGCACCGGAGTTTGTCAGCCATGAGGGTGCCTGCGGCATCAGTACGGCTGCCGTTGTGCCAAACAAGACCAGCAGCGGTGGGGTAAGCACAAGCAGGCAAACCATTTTCATGTCAAATGGCTCCACCTTTTTGCCTAAATACTCAGGTGTCCGCCCAACCATCAACCCCGCAATGAATACGGTCAGCAGCACGAAAGCAAGCATACCGTAAAGACCGCAGCCGACTCCGCCGAAAACGACCTCGCCAAGATGCATTAAAAACATCAGCATCATGCCGCCCAAAGGGGTGAAGCTGTCGTGCATGGCATTAACCGAACCGTTTGATGCCGCTGTGGTAGCGGTTCCCCACAAGGCGGAGGTTCCAACACCATGGATAACTTCTTTCCCTTCCATACTGCCGGAAACCGCAACGCCATTGAAAACCGGAGCGGCAAGCTGCTCGCTGACGGATACAATGGCAAGGGACACAACAAACAGGATTAGCATGGCCGCAAAGACGGATCTGCCCTGCTTGCTGTTTTTGACTGCTTTTCCAAAGGAAATGCAAAGGGAGGCCGGTATGAGTAAAATAGATAAAAGCTGCAATAAGTTAGAGAACGCTGTCGGATTTTCAAGGGGAAAGGCTGAATTCGCGCCAAAGAATCCTCCGCCGTTTGTGCCTAACTGCTTTATCGCAATCTGGCTTGCTGCCGGCCCCAGCGGTATTTTTTGCAAAATACCGCTTTGAAGCGCGGTAATTACTTTATAGGAGCCTAAACTCTGCACAACGCCCTGCGAGACAAGCACAACTGCCAAAACAAGGGAAAGCGGAATTAAGATATACAAGGTTGATTTGGTTAAGTCGACCCAGAAGTTTCCGATGGTTTTTTGCTTTTTTAATATAAAGCCACGTATCAAAGCAAAAAGAACGGCAATACCTGTCGCGGCGGACACAAAGTTTTGAACTGTCAGCCCCAAAGACTGCGTCAGATAAGAAAGGGTAGATTCACCCGAATATGCCTGCCAGTTGGTGTTGGAGACAAAGCTTGCCGCCGTGTTGAAGGCAAGGTGCCAGCTTGTTGCGCCAAAATGCTCCGGGTTCAGCGGTAAAACACCCTGAGCCAGCTGAAGCAAAAAAACAAAAATAAATCCGATTGCGCTGAAGGCAAGCACACTGAAAGTGTATTTTTTGGCGGTCATCTCATCCTCGCCTTTTATCCCCATAACCTTATAGATGCCTTTTTCAACGGGAGAAAGCAGCCGGGATAAAAACACTTTTTGCCCTGTCATAACTTTATACATATAAACCCCGAGAGGGACGGAAAGCCCAATCAAAAGGGCTAAATATAAAATGTCCTCAATTATAATATGGTTCATAAATTTTCACCTCTGAACAAGACATAAAAAAGATAAACAAGCAGGGCTAACGCAATGAATGCCGAAATTGCCAGTACCCATCCCATCATTTATTTCACTCCGATTCATTACACAAAAATATTTTAGCCGGCTCTGATTTAACAGCATTATAAAATTCTTCTTGCTTAATTTAATTATAGCGCTGCTGCGATTAAGATGTTGTTCAGATAAAATGTATCGTTATTAAGAAAGCATAAAAGAAATTTTCAGGCTAAATAACAGAACTTAAAGCCGGCACTGTTTTCCATACAGTGCCGGCTTTAAGTTAATATGCAATGCTTATTTATCGTCTTTCAACTGATATGGCATTACCGAAACGACAATATGCTTATGCTTCAGCAACTCCTTTTCAATATAGCGGGTTGTATGGTTGTGCATGACGTTATGCCACCTTTTATTAACGACGAACTTCGGAAGAATAACGGTTACTATTTCTCCCTTTTTCAACCCGAACTCCTCGGATTTTATAAAGTCAAGCAGAGGCTCCGCGATTTTTCTGTAGGGCGATGCTACAACTTTTAAAGGCACATCGATATTGAATTTCGCATACCTTTCCTGAATATGTTTAACGGTTTCTTCATTAATGGCAATTGTAAACGCGGTTATTTTTGATTTGTTCTGCTGTATGGTATAGGCATACCTTAGCGCGCGCATGCTGGTCCTGTTAACGCTTTCAATCGGTACAATAACATGGTTGCTATAGGTCGCCTTCGCTGTTTTAAAAATCGCGTATTCTTCGTCTTCAAGATGCAACTGGGCCTTTACGGATTCATAATGCTTCTTTGAATTATTCATCAGGAAGACCAGTACCGGAATTAACAAAATAACAATCCAGGCGCCGTCTTTGAATTTTTCGCTTCCGATTATTGTGACGGTTACTAAAGTAACGAATGCGCCAAAACCGTTAATCAACGCCTTTAAATGCCAATGCTTGCCTTTGAGCCTTCGCCAGCGGACAAACATACCGGTTTGAGAAAGCGTGAATGAAACAAAAACACCTACAGCATATAAACTTATCAGTAAAGTAACCTTGGCATTAAAAATAACAACTAATATGGAAGCAACGATAGATAAAACAATTATTCCGTTATCATAAGCCAGTTTGTCACCGCGCATGCTCAGCTGGCGGGGAGCATATCCGTCTCTCGAAACAATGGATATTAACATTGGGAAATCGGCAAAAGCGGTATTCGCCGCAAATATCAAAATCAGAAATGCGGTAACGGTCAGGAAATAGTACATGACTGTGTTGCTGCCGAAAATTTGCTCAGCCATCAGCACCAGCAATGACCTGCCTCCGCGGGGATCGACCTGAAATTTGTTCGCTAATACAGAAGTTCCGCCAAACAGGAACAATATAATTACACCTAATGATATCAGAACTTTGTTCGCGTTTTTTGACTGCGGCGGTTTGAAATTCGGAACAGCGTTGCTGACCGCTTCAACGCCTGTTAAAGCCGTGCAGCCGCTGGAAAAAGCTCTTAGCATTAACAGCAAAGTTATTGGCTGTCCCAGAGATTTTACATCAACAGGTGTTGGGTGGAATCCGGTTGCAAGTTTGAAAAAACCAACAACAATCATGGAACCCAAAGCAAAGATAAAAGCGTATGTCGGCAAACCGAAAATTCTTGATGATTCCCGGATACCTCTTAAATTGCCGACCATCAGCATAACAATTAACAATACGGAAATAATGACAGAATAAGGTTTTAGAAAGGTAAACGCCGACGCGATTTGCTCCACACCTGAGGAAATCGAAACCGCCACCGTCAGAATATAGTCAACTGCCAATGCGGCGCCGGCTACCAATCCCGGCCATTTACCCAAATTATCTTTTGATACAATATAGGAACCGCCGCCGTTGGGATAGCTTTGAATCGTCTGCCTGTAAGAAAACACCAATATGGCCAGCAGGCCGATAATGGCGCCCGAAAGAATTGTAATCTGGCCAAAGGCCAAACCGCCGACAACGGGCAATAAAACAATCAGCATTTCCTGCCCCGCATAAGCTACAGAGGAAATCGGGTCGCTGGCAAGAATCGGCAGCCCCCAAATAACGCTGAACTTTTCTCTGTGAATGGCTTCGTTATTTAACGGCTGGCCTATAAAAAATCGTTTTATTTTACTCTTCCATTTAGTGTTCATAAATTCTCTCCCTGAATTAGGCATAAAAAAGAACAACAAGCAAGGAAATCACAATAAATGCCGAAATTACCAGCACAATAATAATCGTCACAATCCGTTTATGCTTATCATTATTTTAGTCATTTTCAATTTAACAGCATCGAAATTCATTTGTAATCAATTCATTATAACGGCCTCGATATTAAGATTGTATTCAGATTTTGCGCATTAACATTAAGAAAGCATTAAGATGCAAATAAATGCGCCGCTATGCTGCTTTTGGGGGAGAGATCCGGTAAACAAGACGGAGGCAAGTCATGAAAACCATGGAAGCCATTATCAAGCCGGTAAAGCCGACAGAGGTGAGGAGCGCTCTGGAGAACATGGGAGTCGAGGACTACATGGAG
>Ga0118677_10005442_pt1 | contig 22263 bp, 21 predicted proteins | sample AliMusrvi5mmetaG_FD_86154 | JGI IMG/M metagenome (GOLD analysis project Ga0118677, IMG submission 86154)
GGCGCGGGGCGTGTAGTGGGCGCCCAGCTTGTGCCGCTCGATCGGATCAAGAGCGCGTTCCAGCAAGGTGCCGAAGATGGCTGGCTCCACGTCCCGCCAGTCGCACTGCGCCGCTTCGATGAGCAGTTGGAGTTGATCCTTGTTGAGCGGCAGCGCGGTGGCATCCTCGAACAAGCCGCCGTTGAACTGGAGAACGGTAGTGCGCAGGCTGGTGGAGAATCCGCCACGGTCCATGCAGTGCCACAGTTCCTCGACAAGCGGCACAAAGTTCTGCGGCACATCGCTTGCGCTCTTGAGAAGGTTTGAGAACCCGTTGTGCATCAGCAGACCCACGTCCTCGGCGAACATGGTGAACAGGCAGCGCATCAGGAATGCCGCAACCTTATGCGGATCCTGTTTCTGTTCTTCCAGTGAAACGGCCAGCCTGGCGAGACTTGCGGCAACTTCGCAGGTGACCCTGGCGCTACGCCGGGAAGGGTCAAGATCGTGTGGCGCTGTCCAGACAAGTCGCAGACGTTCACGTATGTCCGGGCGTTCCAGGTCGCGAATGAAAATGCGGTGGCTGCCCGGGGCCGGAAATGGAATGTATGTGCCGCCGGTACAGGAGAACTCCGAGAACAGCTCAATGGAGTGGCCTACGTCCACAACAACCAGGAAAGGCGGGCGGCCTTCGGCGGCGGGCAGGGCGCGGATATAGCGCTCGGCCTGGTTCTTGGCGCGGACCATGGACTGGTCCCAGCAGTCGGTGCCGCGGATACCGTGGCCCGGCTTGGCGTCGCCGTCGTTCGCGCCCTGCTTGGCCTCCAGCACGAAATGGCCGCGCTTGTAGAGGTCGATGCGGCCGAGGCTGACCGAGCCGTCGCGGTTGGGGAAGCGGACTGACTTTTCAAAGACATAGGCGTTCAGCGCGTCATCCGCCCCGGCGGGCCGCGGCGGATCGACCTCCAGCACGAGGCAAAGCTCCGCGATAAAAAGCTGGTAGTTAGCTCGCTCCGACGCCGCTGACAGCTCCCACCGCTTTATGAACGCATCAATCATTGTGCGATAGTATAGAGGAGCGGGGTGTGGAAGGGAAGCGGGGAAGTAAAAGAGGAGGTGTAACATTGTAATTGCTGTGTAACGTAAAGAGTGTTATTGTTGCAACCAATGTTACACAGAGGTGTTTATGGAATCCCTCAGCAAGACACTCGAAGCGTATATTGGCGAGACCTTCGGCGAGCAGGCCCGTCTTGAGTCCGGTCGGAACGATGCTGGCCGGTTGCCTATTTTCATCGGGCAGGCGTATGACGTGAAGCGGATGACGCTTCTCGGCCGCAAGGTCACCCTTTTCTTTCCGAAGGCGGAATTGCGAAAACCCACGCCGACAGAGATTCAGGCTCACATCAAGTCCATCCGGAAGATGTGCGGTGATGACTTTGGTTTTGTTTTTGCTGCACTGGCGCCGTACGAGAAGAGCCGGTTCATACAAGAACGCGTGCCGTTCATCGTTCCCAGGCGGCAGACCTACCTGCCCCAGTACTTGATCGATCTCAGAGATCAGGCTAACGCGGCCAAGAATCGGCAGGTCATTGAAGAGGAACCTCAGTCCCTATCGGGGCCTGCGCAGGTGTTGCTGCTGTTCTATTTTCAGCACTCTGATCAAGTGGGCGAGTGGTCGTTACGGCAGTGGTCGAAAACGCTGGGCTATTCGACGATGACAGCGACCCGCATGTGCGACGAACTCTCCCGGTGTGACCTATGCCGGACAGAGACCAACGGCAAGCGAGTGAGGCTGCAGTTTGATGGTGACCGGCGAGCACTGTGGACGCGGGCGCTTCCCTATTTGCGCAGCCCGGTCAAGAAGACCGTGTGCGTCGCGCGTGCGGAATTGCCGAAGCTCGACTGGAGCTATGCCGGTTTGACGGCCCTTGCGAGGTACACCCTGATTGCCGAAGGCAAGAACCCCGTATACGCGATGAGCGCTTCGGAGTATCGCCGTGCCGAGAAGTTTGGCCTTGTCGATGAGCAAGAATACCTAGAAAAGAATTCCTTGGTGATTGAACAATGGCGTTACCGGCCGAAGGTATTGACCCATGACCAGGCTGTTGACCGATTGTCGCTGTATCTGGCACTGCGTGACGAATGCGATGAACGCATTGAGGCGGCTCTGGGTGAGTTGCTGGAGGGAGTGAAATGGTAAAGGGACTCGACACTTTTTTGGAGCATTTCAAGGGGTTTGAAACCTCCTACGTGCTGATCGGCGGCACAGCCTGCGATGTGTGGCTGAGTGCCAGCGGACTGCGGTTTCGCGCGACGAAAGACTTGGATGTTGTGTTGATCGTGGAAGCCATGGACGCGGCGTTCCTGACTCATTTTTGGGACTTCATCCGGACTGGACGGTACGAAAGTTTGGAGCAGAGCGAGCATCGGCCGGAGTTCTACCGGTTTGTCGGACCTGCGAGCCCGGATCATCCGTTCATGATCGAGCTGCTGACCCGCAATCACCTGAACTTACCCGAAGGTGTTCACTTAACGCCGATTCCTGCGGATGAGGATATTTCCAGTCTGTCGGCCATCCTGCTCAATGACGAATACTACCGCTACGTGATCGATAGTCGCGTGGTCACGGACGGGGTGCCGATTGTTCCGGCTAACTGCCTGATGCCAATGAAGGCCCGCGCATGGCTAGATTTGGCGCAGCGCAGGGAGGCGGGGGACAATGTCAAAGGCGATGACATTAAGAAACATAGGAACGACGTTTTCCGGCTGTATCTCTCGCTTGCCCCAAGCGACCGATTTGCGCTGCCTAGGCAACTTGGCGCTGATCTGGAAATGTTTCTGTCGAAGCACCCGCCTGAACATCCGGACTGGCTGGCGATCCGGCAGGCGGTCGGGATTGACTCGATGCCTGAACCGGACGTGGTGCTTGAGCAGATTCGCGCCATTTTCATGCTGTGAATCGGTTGACCATAAGTCAATCGGCCTTCGAGCAAAAGGTCTGCGATTTGAACAACTTTTTCGCACAGAGGTATCCTTCCGGCTCGCTCATTTTGGGGTTAATATAATGCCAAATCAATACATGGATATCTATTGGACTTTTGGCTATTTTTCTAGAATATATTTTCCATTTGGAATTGTAAAACTCTTGCGTTTTTAAGAAAATTTACACATAGCAAAGCGTTGTCAGAGTGGTGTGTGGAGCGCATTAGATTTTATCGATTTTGGAGGTTTTATGTCGAAGCCTGCAAACGTTCCGTCCCAGACGGTGAGCTGCGTCCCTGCTTGGGCGCGAAATGCTTCTAAAATGGTGGCGGAGAAGACGTGTGCCGTATTGAAAAGGTCTGTTTGGAGCGGGTGCGCCGCGTGCGCGACGATTGTGCTGAAAGCCTTTTTCTATGATGTGCCCGGCTTGAACGGTCTGATGAACACGGGCCTCAAGGTGGTGTGCGCATGCATGACTCTCTATCTGCTGCTGGACGGCAAGCCGAAGACTTACCCTGACCTGATGCAGGTGTGCCTGCCTCCCTGCGGTTTCAATGAAGCCGGCGTCATGGAGGGTGACGGAGGCGCTGTGCAGTGGACGGACAAGTCGTTTCAGGAAGTCCTGCATTATGTCTGCGTGATGAGCTGCGGATTCGATCAATGCCAGCCGCAGGCTGATGAGGCCGTTTCGCAGAGAACGGTGAATGATGAGGCGGACGTCTGTTCGCAAGCGGCTGCCGTCTGTGTTGACAGTCCCGGCGAAGACGCCCATGCGCAAAGCGCGGTGGCGGCTGGACCCGCGCCGGCGGCGGAGAGCCGCGGCAAGTCTTTCGTGTACGGCAAGCTTCGCGTGATCGAGTACGAGAAGGTCTTGGAATATGGAGGAAAGACCTATTGTTTCGGCGGGGCCAAGAGGTGGGCTTTGCTGATGAAACTGGTCGACGCAAAAGGCGGGTTTGTGACGCTGGGGCGAAACCTGAAAGCCTATTTTTCAAACGGTGATGACTCACGGTTCTTCTTTAACGCCGCCATCGCGGCGAAAGGTCCGGGCCGCAAGGGCAACGGGCAATACCGGCTTAAAATATAGCGCCGGTCAAAATCGCTTGCGGCATAAGCATTGATCGAAAAACCCCTGTAAACACAGGGGTTTTTTGCTTGCGGCCGCAAGCGATCAGCAATCGATTGCTTGTCTTTTCCCATTTCCCTTATAAATACGCCGTGAGCGAAGCTTGCGGCAATGCGTGCTTATCGCTGCGGTCACAGACCCGCACGGACGCGCACTGGCATGAACTGTTTGGCGTTTGCTCACCACGTTAAGTTAAACGGCACATGCTGTCGAAAAAGGAGGGTCGGGAAATGCCAAGGTTAATTCTTCGCGACAGGTCAGATGACTATGGGCTGAGCGAAGTGATGTCCAAGCTGCGGGCCTCGCGGATGGAGCGTTTGCAGATCACGCTGGTGATTATCGGGGGCAAACTGCTGCCGGACCTGATGAGTCTGAAAGACGAACCGCGCACAAATGCGCGCTCAATCGAGAACGGCGTGGTGGCGAGTCAGGGCGGCGAATCGGATTTATCGTAAAAGGAAAGGCAAAGGAATGAAAAACGCGACACTTGTCGCCTGCAAGGCGATTCTCGAAAGCGACCCCGTGCGCACCCGCGCGGACCGTGAGACCCTGCTCCGCGTGTTGGGGATCGACGGGCCAGCGCCGGACAAACCTGCTGAAAAGATCCTCTCGTTTGAAGAGGCGGCGAGCCGGTTGAACCGGACCGAGCGCAGCGTTCACTACCTGGCGCGGCGCGGCGTCATCCGCAAGGCGAAGCTGCCGGGGTCGGCCCGCGCGTCGGGCGTGCTGGCCTCGGACCTCGACAAGCTGCTGCAGGCGGCGGTGTCGGGAGAGTAGGGCGGAGTTAGGAATTAGGAGTTGTGGGTGATCTAGGAAAGGAGATGGATGAAATGAGAAGTGACACGTTGACGGCATCGAGGATGGCGGCGCTGCTCGTCTGTCCGCGAAAACATTACTGGCGTTATGAGGTCGGGCTGCATCCGGCGGTTCCGGGCGGGGCGCTGCGTTTCGGTTCGGCGTGGCATCTGGCGATGGAGTGCCGCTGGCAGGGGATGGACTTCGCCGCCGCGCTGATGAAGGCGTGCGGGGGTGCGGAGAGTTTCACGGAAATGGACGTGGCGACGCTGTCCGGCCTGCTTGCCGGTTACTACGCGCGGTATGCGGGAGATGCGGAGGTTGTGAAGACGCTGCATCCGGAGCAGGAGTTCAGATACGCGCTGGAGGGGTCGCGCACGTTCGACTGCGCCGGCAAGATCGACGGGCTCGGCGTGCTGTGCGACGGGCGGCTCGCGCTGGTGGAGCACAAGACGACGGGCGACAGTCTGGAGGCCGACGGCGATTTCTGGCTGCGGCTGAGGTTCAACGCGCAAATCTACCAGTACGTCCTTGCGGCGCGCGCGCTCGGGTGGGACGTGGCCACGGTGATCTATGACGTGACGCGCAAGCCGATGATCAAGCAGAAGCAGACGGAGACGATCGGGCAATTCGGGGAGCGGCTCGCGGCGGACACGCGAGAGCGTCCGGAGTTCTACTTCGCGCGGCGCGAGGTGGCCGTGCTCGACCAGGACGTTGAGGAGTTCGCGATCCAGCGGCTGGAGCTGTCGCGGCTGATCCTGCTGCTGCGGGCTGCGGGCCGGCGGGCGCGCAGGCCGGAGCACGCGTGGCCGCGCAACTGCGGCGGCATGACGTGCCGGTTCTGCGAGTACGGGAGCTTCTGCATGCAGAACATCCCGGTGGATCCGGCGCAGCCGCCGGCGGGGTTTGCGGTGGGAGAGACAAATCCGGAGCTGAGCGGGGGATGAGGGCAGTTAGGAGTTAGGAGTTAGGAATTAGGAGTTAGGTGTTGGGAGAGAGTCTCACGCGGAGGCGCGGAGAGCGCGGAATTTTTTGGACAGGATGACATGATGAACAGGATTAACAGAAACAAAGAAGGAGGGATGAAGAATGGAGCAAGCAGTACCGATCAGGAAGTCGGCGGGGAATGTGCCGCCGCCGCCCGCGCAGGTCGCGCGGCGCAAGGTCTTGTTCGGCAAGATCGCGATGGCCATCGGACACCGTATCCTCTTGTACGGTCCCGGCGGCATCGGCAAGACCACGCTCGCGGCGAAGCTGCCGGGGCCGGTGGCGTTCATCGACCTGGACGAGTCACTGCCGCGGCTCAAGCCGCAGTTCGACGCGGCGGGCATTGGCGGCAACGTCGTGCCGGTGGAGGGCGTGTCGGACTGGCAGAGCCTGCGCGAGGCGCTGCAGGGCGAGGGCTGGGAGGGCATCCGGACCATTGTGATCGACACGGCGACGCGGGCGGAGGAGATGGCGATCGCGCACACGCTGGCGAACACGCTGCAGGACGGCAAGCGCTCGGCGAGCGTCGAGGGCTTCGGTTTCGGCAAGGGGTACGGCTACGTGTTCGACACGTTCCTGCCGCTGCTGGCCGACCTGGACCGCCACTGCCGCGAGGGCCGCAACGTGGTGCTGGTGTGCCACGACTGCACCAGCACGGTTCCGAACCCCGCGGGCGAAGACTGGCTGCGGTACGAGCCGCGACTGCAGAGCCCGAACAGCGGCAAGGCGTCGATCCGTCTGCGCGTCCGCGAATGGGCGGACCACGTGCTGTTCGTGGGCTACGACGTGAGCGTGGGCAAGGACGGCAAGGGGCGCGGCGCGGGCACGCGCACGCTCTACACGTCAGAACTGCCGCACTGCATGGCCAAAAGCCGCAGCACGCAGGAGGCGATCCCCGTCGAGGGCGACGGGAGCGCGGTGTGGGAGAAGATCGTCGGGATGCCGAGTTAGGAGTTGGGGAGTGAACGCTCAACGTTGAACGTTCAACGCTCAACTCTGAAGTAAAACGGAAAAGAGGAGAAGAGGTATGGAAAACGGTGTTTATGCGGCGCGGCCGAAGGCGGCCAGCGTCTACGAGAGCGAGAAGGGTGCGCTTGTGCTGGCTTTGGTTCATGCGCTTGAGGGTGGCGTCGAGATCAAGAGCTACCACGGGCTGACGACGCGGGACGGGGCGGTCAACACGCGGTGCGTTGAAGACCTGAAAAAGTGGTCGGGCTGGGACGGGTGCGATCCGTACTGGTTCATGGACACGGACCTGACCGGCATCGCGGTCGAGCTGGTGGTCGAGAACGAGCCGGGGTTCAGCGACCCGTCGAAGCTGTTCCCCAAGGTGAAGTGGGTGAACCCGCCGGGCGGCGGGACGGGCGGCGGACTGCACGATCCGTCCGACCGGAAATCGGTGCTGGCGAAGTACGGCCCGAAGTTCCGCGCCGTGGCGGGGCCGCAACCGGTGGCGCGGCGCACGGCTCCTCCCGTCGGATCGCAGCCGCCCGCGCGGTACACGGCGCCGACGCTGCCGCCGCAGGCAGCGGCTGCGGTGCCGGTGCGCAAGGCGGCGCCCACGCAGTCGTCCGCGTGGGCGCGGCTGAGCGAACTTGGCGCGGGCATGGGTCGCGGTGATCTGGAGACTTTGTGGTTCGCGTGCGTGGACTCGACGGGCATGGACCAGGCGGACATGACGCCCGATGGGTGGGGCAAAGTGACGGAGGCGATTGAGGCGCACTTCTGTAACGCCGGTGCGCAGGGGACACTGGGCGACGATGAGCCGACGCCGTTCTGATTACATCCGGGGGCCGCGCATCCGAAAAAACGCGGGAACGACTGGAGGGCGACATGGCGAAGATACTGCACATCGAATTGGTGAAGATCGACACGGAAGGCATGCAGACGCGGGCGGCGCTGAATATGGAGACGGTGAGGGAGTACGCAGAGGAAGAGCGTGAGCGCGGGTCTGTGTTCCCGCCGGTGGTCGTGTTCCATGGCGCTGACGGGAAGTACAGGCTGGCAGACGGCTTCCACCGCGTCGCGGTTGCAAGACAGGAGGGGCGCAAGAAGGTGGCTGCGGAGGTGCGTGAGGGCGGGTTCGCCGAGGCGCTGACTTACGCGCTGACTGCGAACGCCGCGCACGGGTTGAGGCGGACGGTGGCGGACAAGCGCAACGCGGTGATGGTGGCGTATAAACACCGGATCGCGTTGGGTTTAGGCGAGGTGCCGGCGGCCAACGCGGTGGCGCAGTTGGTCGGCGTGAGCAACCATTTTGTAGGCAATCAACTTGGAACGGTTCCAAGTTGGAGAGAGGCGTCAGGGCGCACCGGAGTCGACGGCAAGACGCGTGTTTTACCCCCGCCGCCGGTGCGCAGGAGCGTGCCGCCTGAGCCGGCTGTGAGTGGGACGGATGGGGCAAAGGAGACGGATGAGGCCGATGCTGGAGCGACAACGCCCAACGCGGAACGTTCAACGCCCAACTCCCAAGTATTGAGAGTTTCTTCGCCGCCTGTGAGGCGGACAACGCCGCCGCCAGTCAGGCGGAATCCGGCGGGCGGGCCGGTTGACGGGCGGGGGCGCGAGGTTCCGCCCGACCTGCTGGAGATCTGGAACCGGCGCGGCGAGGCGCGCGAGCTGGCCGGGCTGGTCAGCCGCGCGCGGGTGGCGCTGCGGAACGCGCAGGACGGGCAGGACCCGCTGTGGGCGGAGATCAATTTCGGGTCGGCGCTGGCGCATCTGGACATGGCGTTCAAGGAGATCGCGGCGGCCGAGCCGTGGTGCGTGTGCCCGATGTGCCAGGGGATCGGCTGCGAGGCCTGCAAGGGTCGCGGGCTGATGGGCAAGTTCCGGTACGACAACGTGGTGCCGGAGAACATCAGGAAGGCAGGCTGTTAGGCGTTTAGGCTGTCAGGCTGCCAGGTGAGAGGAAAAACCAATGAGCGGAACACAGACAGGCGGGGCGAATGAAACTTAGGCCTTATCAGCACGCCGCGGTCGATGCCGTGCTGGCGGCGTGGAAGGAGTTCATTGCGGTGCTGGTCGTTCTGCCGACCGGATGCGGCAAGACGGTCCTGTTCGCCGAGATCATCCGGCGGCTGAACACGCGGGCGATGGTGCTCGCGCACCGCGAGGAGCTGGTGTTTCAGGCGAAGGACAAGATCTGCCGGGTGACGGGGCTGGACGCGCACGTGGAGATGGGCGAGTACCGGGCCGACATGGACGGGCTCGGCGGTGCGCCGATGGTGGTGGTTTCCACGGTGCAGACGCACACGGCCGGCGGCGACGGCGGCGGGCGGATGACCAAATTCGCGCCGGAGGATTTCGGCCTGCTGGTGATCGACGAGGCGCACCACGCGACGAGCCCGACGTACCGGCGCTGCGTCGACTGGTACATGCGCAACCCGCGGATGCGCGTGCTCGGCGTGACGGCCACGCCGGACCGGGCCGACGAGGAGGCGCTCGGGCAGGTGTTCGGGACGGTGGCGTTCGACTACGGGCTGACAGACGCCATCGGCGCCGGGTGGCTGGTGCCGGTGGAGCAGCAGATGGTGCATGTGGAGGGGCTGGATTTCTCCGGCTGCCGCACGACGGCGGGCGACTTGAACGGGGCCGACCTGGCGCAGGTGATGGAGTACGAGCAGAACCTGCACGGCATCGCCGACCCGGCGTTCGAGATCGCGGGCGGGCGCAGGACGCTGGTGTTCGCGGCTTCGGTGGACCAGGCCGAGCGTCTGGCGGAGATATTCAACCGGCACCGTCCGGGTTGCGCGGGCTGGCTGTGCGGCAAGACCGACAGGGACTCGCGCCGCAAGATCCTCAGCGATTTCGGCGGCGGCGCGCTTCAGTTCGTCTGCAACGTCGGCGTGCTGACCGAGGGGTTCGACGACGCTGGCGTGGAGGTGGTGGTGATGGCGCGGCCCACCAAGAGCCGGTCGCTCTACGCGCAGATGGCGGGCCGGGGCACGCGGCCTTCCGAGGATATCGCGGGCGAGCTCAACGGCGCTGCGGACGACGCGGCGCGGCGGGCCATGATCGCGGCGAGCCGCAAACCGGGCTGCCTGATCGTGGATTTCGTGGGGAACTCCGGCCGCCACAAGCTGGTCTGCACGGCGGACATCCTGGGCGGCAACGTGTCGGATGAGGCGGTCGATATGGCGTCGAGGCGGGCTCGTGAGGCGGGGCGGCCGGTCGACATGTCGGAGGAGATCGCCAGGGCGCAGCGCGAGATCGACGAGGCGAAGCGCCGCGAGGCCGCGAAGCGTGCCGCGCTGACCGCCAAGGCGAAATACAGCGTGACGCGGGTGAGCCCGTTCGACGTGTTCGACATCTCGCCGGCGCAGGAGCGCGGCAGGGACAAGGGCAAGGCGCTGTCGCCCCGGCAGCGCGAGATTCTGATGAGGCAGGGCGTCGATCCCGACGGCATGCCTTACGCGCAGGCCAAGCAACTGCTGAGCGAGATGTTCAGGCGCTGGGACTCGGGGCTGGCCAGCTACGGCCAGACAAAGGTGCTGAAGCGGAACGGCTTTGATGCGCCGATGCGGCGCGAGGAGGCGGTGAAGGCGATTGACCGGATCGCGGGACGGCAAGGTTGGAACAAGGGGAGAAGTGCGTGAGTTCATTGGTGCATTCATGCGTTGTTTGAGAACTGAGGACAGAGGTCTGCAAGCGGTGAACCATGGAGGCCATGATGAGCGAGTGGATACGCGTGACGCGGCAGGAGCCGTGCCCGGTCTGCAGGAAGCCCGACTGGTGCGGCGTGAGCGCTGACGGCGTCTGGTGCGTGTGCATGAGGGCTGAATCCGGACGCGCCTCGCGCAACGGCGGGTGGCTGCACCTGCTCAAGGACGCGCCGCCGCCCCCGAGGTTCCGCCCGCCGCCGGTGCGCGGCAAGAACCCCTTGGCGTCGCTCGCGAGCTATCACGCGGCGCTGCGCCTGCGGTGGGACCGGGTCTGGCTGGACGGGCTGGCGCTTTCGCTCGGGGTGGATATGGACGCGTTTGCCTTCCCCATGCGCGACGGCGTCGGCGCGGTCACCGGCATCCGGCTGCGCGACGGCGGCGGACACAAGTGGGCAGTCAGGGGCGGCTGCGACGGGCTTTTCTACGACCCCGCGATGGAGTCCGCGCCGGAGCTTGCGGTGTGCGAGGGACCGACCGACACGGCGGCAGCGCTCACCTTGGGGCTGGACGCGGCGGGCCGTCCGTCCTGTTTGTCGGGTGCGGACACGCTCAAGGCGCTGGTGCGGCGGCTCGGCTGCCGCAGGGTGACGGTGATCGCGGACCATGACGGGGCGAAGCGCAGGCCGGACGGCTCCGCCTGGTTCCCGGGTGTGCAGGGGGCGCGGTCGCTCGCGTCGGCTCTCGGGCGCATGACGCGGATCGTGGTGCCGCCCGCGAAGGATTTGAGGGATTGGCTCATTGACGGCGCGACGCGGCGGGATTTCGAGGCGCTCGCTAAGTGCGCGACATGGAGGCTCGGGTAAACATGGCCTGGATGAAGATCGACGTCACGACGTGCGACAAGATGGAGATCATGCACATCGCGCGGATATGCGGGGTGAGCGTGAACGAGGCGTTCGGCGCCTGGTTCCGCCTGTGGGCGTGGTTCGACGGCGTGACTGAAGACGGCCGCATGGACTTTCTAAAAAAGGAAGACTGCGACATGAAGGCGTCGTTGCCCGGGATCGGCGCGGCCCTTGAGGAGGTCGGGTGGATCGAGTTCGGCGAGCGAGGCGCGATCATCGTCGGATGGGACAAGCACAACGGGACGAGCGGCAAAAAACGGGCGCTCGCGGCTGACCGCAAACGGCACGAGCGTGAGCGCACGGGTGAGGGCGGCGGGTACAGGCCTTGGAGCCAGGCGTAGCGTCACGCTTTCGGCGTGACCGCAGCGTGACGTGTGCGTGACACAAGCGTGACGCGAGCGTGACCAGAGAAGAGAAGATATATGTATCAGAGATAAAGGATATAGAGAGAAGCAGAGTATCAGGATAGAAGAGAACCAGAGTAGCTGGGTAGCTGCGCACGTGCGCGGGAAAGGCGGAGCGAGATGAGATTGAGAATCGAGGATATGAGCCCTGCGCTGAAGGCGCGGGTCATTGAGGCGCTCGCGCGGCAGTCGCGCCGGAACGCGGCGGGGCTGCCACTGGAGACGTCTGCGGTGAAGGGCTCAGGCGATGGAGCGAAGGGCAGAGGCGGGGCCGCGGCTGCGCTCCGGCGCGGCCCCAACAAGACCGAGGCTGAGTACAACCGGCTACATCTTCACTGCAAAGGTCTTTACGAGGCGGTCACGCTGAGGCTGCCGGGCGGGAGCCGGTACACGCCGGACTGGGTGGTGATGGGCGACGGCGGCGCGGTCGAGCTGCACGAGGTCAAGGGCTCGTACCGCTTCGGGTCGCACGGTAGGGCGGCGACTGCCTTCCGCGAGGCCGTGGCGGCGTTCCCGTGCTTCGCGTTCGTGTGGGCGGTGCGGGGCAAGGGCGGCGTTTGGAGCGTGAAGCGTCACGTGGCGGGCTCTGCAAACGGGGGGCCGAGCGGTGAGCGTGGCGGCCTTTGAGGGGCGGTTTCCGCGCGGGCCGCGCCGCCTGCATCGTGCAGGGGAAAAGCAGCGGAAAGCGGAGAATTTCTGATGAGCGTGATTTTGAGTGTTGGGTCATGTTGTGGGATTGAGATCGGAGGTTGGCAATGATGTGTCACATGTGCCGGTGGGCGGCGATGATCAAACAGTGGGAACACGACGGGACGCCGTTCGAGCAGACGCCGTGCAGCACATGCACGCTGAGCGAAAGCTCGGCGGGCACGGTGGATTTTGACGAGGGGCACTGGGGCGGCGCGTCGAGCGTCACCGACCCGGGGGAGTTACTTGATGAGCGGGAGGCTGAGGCTGAGGCCGGAGATCGGCGATCAGCGCTCGGAGGGATGAGGGCGGAGGACGGTGCGGACATGCTGCCGGTCAGCGTGCTGGCTGACGCGGTGCGCCTGCTGATGTCGCTGCCGAAGGACGCGCTGGAGGTGATCCGGCTCCGGTACGGCGGCATGCCGTACGCGAAGATCGCGGAGCTGATGGGCAAGAGCGTGGACGCGGTTGAGAAGCGGCACCTGCGGGAGATCGAGCGGCACCCGGCGCTGGGGGAGCTGTTCCCGCGCAAGGTGCGCAAGCAGCGTGCGCGGCTGCGGCGCAAAAAGGGGAAGGGAAAATAGGCAGGTAGGTTTCACGCGGAGACGCAGAGAACGCGGAGTGGTGCTTATAGCGGGCGAATGTGATTGATCGGCGCGGCGGTTTGTGAAACGCTGGATGTGAAGTTGGTAACGGGAAAACCTATGGAGAAGAATCGGCCAGTTGCGCTTGTCATCGGGGGCATGACTGCGGTGTGCATTGTCGCCGGCTGTTTCATTTGTGCTTCGGCCATGCCCGGCCAGTCGCTTGTGTTCACGCTGTTTATTCTCGCCGTGACTCTCGTAGGCCTTGCGATGATTGTGGCGGTGAACTTTCTGGTGTTCGTTCCTTTGGTCTGGATCATCGCAAAGCTCGGCGGGTCGCGACTGACAGTGGCAAGCGATGACAGTCCCTGCGCCTTGAATCGCCCGCACCTCCGGCACCGTGCTGCCAGTGCCGCCGTGCTCGTTCTGGACGTGGCTGGTTTGCTGCTGCTTACCTTCTGCACTACTTTTGGCGTTGTCAGATTTCGTTTCATATTTGATGATCTCTTGGAGGGGCGTCGTCTTCCGCCTTTGACAAACGCCTTTCTGGCTGTGCCCGGCGCGGCCTATGTTGTGCTGTTCGGCGGGCTGATCGCCGCCCTCGTTTTTAAGGAGCTGTATGTCGCGAACAAAACGAGGACGTTGGCAGTGAATGTCATTGTTTTCATCGCTGCGGCGTTGTTTTTTATGGCTTTTATCATCGCTATGTTCATGGCGATGTGTCCGATCGTCGGGACTATTGTCGGGTGATTGTCCGCCACGCCCCGCAGGGCCACGCGAAGCGGTACCCCGCGCAAGGGACGCGGGTGGAGATTGGAAAGACGGTGGAGGTCGAAGTGCGGAAGGACATTATTCAGAGACGACCAAAGCTATCTCAGCTCATTCTGGTACTCGGGGCTGCGCTTTACGCTTTAGTATGCCAGCCGGCCATTAGGAGCAGGGGATTTCCCGAGATAGACCCTCTCTGGCTCGCTGCTCCTTGGCTTTGGGTCGTTCCCGTTATTCTGTCCGGATTGTTTGAAGGAGCAACGAAGGAGAGGCGCCAGGACGTGCTCATATACATTGTCCTGTCCACCTTCTTCCTGTCCAGTACCTGCATCGTTGACGCGATGGTTCCGCATCATGTGAACGTCTTCGAAATAGCTGTGGGCATGATCTTTCTTGCGCCGTTGAACCTGCTCATCGGGTTCGCTTTAGAAAAAGGTGCCCGTGCCGTGTTCGGCTTGATCCGCGCGTTCGCCCCCGCGCAAGAAACAGTTCCGCCGGTTTTCCCGTTACGCGTCTTTGTTGCTGGCGTATTGATTGTGGCTGCAACCGTGTCGTTTCCCTTTATCAATCGCATGATCGATTTTAAGTGCGCGCGCCAACGCGGCGTTGTGGAAGCTGAAAAAGACTGGGTTGCGGGAAAGGCAATCTGGTATGTGAGCCGCGAGGAGGAGCAGACGCTCTTCGGCGCATCTGGGAACGCATACTGCGTGAGCAACGGTTTGAAAACCGTATGCTGGTACGGGGGTGTTACGGACGCCGTCTATCAGAAGGCTTACAGGGACATCATCGCCGCAAAGCTGGCTCATTACGGCCCTGCCGAGAAGGCAAAACACTTGTTCACACGGGAAGAGCTCAAAGCCCTGCTGGTCAGCGGGCGTATGAAAAAGGTTGAGAATTTTCCTTTGAAATGTGGCGTCGCTGTGATTTCGGCTGACGGCAGTTACAGGAGCGGAAAGCTCGGCTCAAGCCGCGGGGAACCCTGCAAATACGTCTACGCGGGTGCTGTCGACGAGAAGGACAAAGCTCTGGTTGTTGCCACTGACGACGAAATTCTTGTTTTTGATCCGGAAGGAAACATACTGCAACATGTGGAGTATTGGTCAGACCAAGAGCTGTTTTGCCACCCGCCAGGTTTTACTGATAGCCATTGACTGTCTGCCACGCCCCGCAGGGCTACGCGAAGCGGAACCCCGCGCGAGGGAACGCGGGTAGAGCGGCAAGCCCTCAGCGCGCAGCGGCGGGGCTGCCGCACCGGGAAGCTGACAAGGGCGGCGAACGCACAGGACGGCATCCTGAGCCTGCGAACGGTGCTGGCCGGTGCGCTGGCCGCCGGAGTGGTCGCCGGTGCGGGGACACTGGCGTTCAGCGGCGATTGGACCATGTTCTGGGTCAGTAGCACGGGAGGAGTCTTCGGGCTGCTCTTTGACAGCCTGCTGGGAGCCACGCTGGAAGAGCGCGGCTGGCTGAACAACGACGCAGTGAACTTTCTGTCGACTGCGAGCGCGGCGGCTTTTGCACTGGTTGTGCTGGCTCTAGAGGCTCACCTGGGCGTGGGGCAGGGCTGACACATTGGCCGTGCATCTACCGGATCAACAGCAAATCAGCCCGCCAACCCCTTTCATGTCAGCGCTCATTATGAAATTTTCGGGAACAAAATGACCAAAATTGCTCAGTCTGCAAACGTAGCCTCATGAGAACATGACGCACAACGCATTTGCAGACAAAACACGAGGCCACCTGCCCTGGTCCCGTGAACTCATCTCAGTTGTTGAGGTGGATCAAGTGAGGAAAGCGTCTGTCAAGGCTGCCCTCCTGGTCGAGAACGACCCGAAAGAGGCTGGCACAATCCGCGAGATGTTCGAGCATCAGGGCACGTATTCCTTCGCTCTGACGCATGTGAGTTCCATCGACGAAGCCGAGACATCTCTTGCCTTGCATGCGGTTGACGTTGTTCTGCTCGATTTGGGGTTGCCCAATGCGCCTGGGCTTAAGGGACTGCGGCGAATTCGCGCCGTGGTACCCCGCGTCTCCATTGTCTTGCTGTCCAGTCCGGGCGACGAGGTTACAACCATCGAAGCCATGCTGGAAGGTGCGCAGGACTACCTCATCAAGGGTCAGATCGAGCCGCACGAAATGATGCGCGCATTGCGCAATTCCGTTGCGCGTATGCTCATTGAAGAATCGCTGTTCATTGAAAGGAACCGCGCCCAGGCTACGCTCGATTGCATTGGGGATGCCGTGATTTGCACCGACAGCGCGGGTAACATCACCTTTCTGAATCCAATCGCGGAGAGTATGACTGGGTGGTCGCACGTAGATGCCGTGGGCCTGCCTTTGGCCAGGGTCTTCCGAATCATGGATGCGACCACAGGGGAACTTGCCGAGGACCCTACAAAGAAAGTGGTTGCGCAGGGCCGAACGGACCACCTTCCCGCGAACTGCATCCTCACCCGGCGGGACGGACACCAGGTCTTTATTGAAGACTCCGTCGCGCCTATTTGTAACAGCGAGGGGACGGTGGATGGATCGGTGCTGGTCTTTCGCGATGTGACTGTAGCGCGCGCGCTGGCAGAAAAGATCGCGCATCTGGCCGAGCACGACCCTCTCACCGGCCTGCCAAACCGCCTGTTGTTCAACGACCGCCTTGGCCAGTCGATCGCGAGGGTAAATCGTGAGGGGAAGCGTCTGGCAGTACTGTTCCTTGATCTGGACAGCTTCAAACACATCAACGACTCCTTCGGACATCCGATCGGTGACAAACTTCTTCAATCAGTTGCGAAACGGCTGCAGGAGTGCGTGCGCTCTCCAGACACCGTCAGCCGCCAAGGCGGCGATGAATTCACCTTGCTGCTTCAGGACATAGAGAATGACGAAGACGCTGCCATCGCGGCCAGACGGATTCTGAGGGCAGTGGCGGAACCTCATGCCATTGAAGGCCACGAGCTGTATGTCACCGCAAGCATCGGCGCAAGCGTCTACCCCAGCGATGGTCTGGATGCGGAGACGCTGGTGAAGAATGCCGATACCGCGATGTACGCGGCTAAGGAAGCCGGGCGGCAAAACTGCCGATTTTTCAAGCAGGAGATGAACGTCAAGGCAGTGGAGCGACAGTCGATCGAAGAGAACCTGCGGCGAGCCCTGGAACGGCGCGAACTCGAACAGGGCCGAGAACCCGCTCTCTCGCAGTGCGGGCAGGTTCGGGACCACCGCCAGAAAAAAGAACGCCGCCGCCGCCCACCCGAACCCCGGTCATCCCACCATCCACCGTCTCAACCGCAACGAATACTCCAACGCGGTGCGCGATCTCCTCGCACTCGACATCAAACCCGGCGATACCCTCCCGATCGACGACACCGGCTATGGCTTCGACAATATCGGCGACGTGCTTTCCCTCTCGCCGGTCCTGATCGAGCGCTACATGACCGCCGGACGCATGGTCGCCCGTCTCGCCGTCGGCGATACGGACGTGAAACCGACCGTCGACTACTTCTACCCCGTCAAACCGGGCGGACGTGGCCCCCGCCGCAACGAACGCATCAGCGACGAACTGCCTTTCGATTCCACCGGCGGCCTGTCATTCAACTACAGCTTCCCGGTCGACGCCGACTACATCTTTAAGGTGAAGGTTCCCGCCCCGCAGGGCAACCCGCTCGACACCGCGGTCCCCGTCTCTCCCACCATCGAACTCAAAGCGCACGTCAAAGCAGGCGTGCATCACGTCGGCCTCACCTTCATGCGCTCCAGCGCGGTGGCCGAAGTGCTTCCCGTCCTCGGCAACGGTCGTGGCGGCGGCGGTGGCGGCTTCGGCCGTGGGGGCCCCGGCGGACCTCCGCCCGTCGCTCACCTCGACCTCCGTCTCGACGGCGCGCGTCTCAAGCTTTACGACGTGAACGAAGGCGGCAATGGCCCCAACTTCACCGAACTCACCATCGCCGGACCGTACGACATCTCCGGTTCCGGCAACTCGCCCAGCCGCGAAAAGATCTTCGTCTGCAACCCGGCCAGCGCCGCCGAGGAACTGCCCTGCGCCCGCCGCATCATTTCCACTCTGGGACGCCGCGCCTACCGCCGCCCCTTCACCGATTCCGATCTGAAACCGCTCCTCGCCTTCTACACCTCCGGCCGCAAAGAGAAGGACTTCAGCAACGGCATCGAAATGGCTCTCCGCGCCATGCTGGTTTCCCCGGATTTCCTGTTCCGCATCGAGCGCGACCCGGCCGGCAGTCCCGCCGGTACCATCCACCGCGTCAACGACTACGAACTCGCCTCGCGCCTGTCTTTCTTCCTCTGGTCCAGCATTCCCGACGATGAACTCCTCACCCTCGCCGACCAGGGCAAGCTGAGGGACCAGAAAGTCGTCGATCAGCAGGTCGCCCGCATGCTCGATGACCGCAAGTCGAAGGCTTTCGTCAGTAACTTCTCCGGTCAATGGCTCTTCCTTCGTAATCTCGATCAGGTCAAGCCCGATCCCGACGTCTTCCCGGAATTCGACGCCACCCTGCGCAAATCGTTCCAGGAAGAAACGCAACTCTTCTTCAACGCCATCCTGCGCGACAACCGCCCGCTCACCGAATTCCTCGACGCCAAATACACCTATTTGAACCAGCGGCTCGCCGAGTTCTACGGCATCAAAGGCGTCTACGGACCGCAGTTCCGCCGGGTTGAACTCAACGACACCAAACGCGGCGGCCTGCTCTCTCAGGGCAGCATCCTCACCGTGACTTCCTACCCGAACCGCACCTCGGTCGTCCAGCGCGGCAAGTGGGTTCTCGAAAACATGCTCGGCACGCCGCCTCCCGCGCCCCCGCCGAACGTCCCCGCTCTCGATCCCCACGGCAAAGACGGGAAAATGTCGATGCGCCAGGCCATGGAAATGCACCGCGCCAACCCGGTCTGCGCCTCCTGCCACTCGAAGATGGATCCCATCGGTTTCGCTCTCGAAAACTACGACGGCATCGGTCAGTGGCGCAATGACGACGACGGAGCCGCCATCGATCCCTCCGGCACCCTGCCCGACGGATCTTCTTTTAGCGGAGCCGCTGGCCTCCGTCAGGCTCTGCTCACCGCGCACAAAGACGAGTTCATCTCCACCTTTACCGAAAAGCTGCTCACCTACGCGCTTGGTCGAGGCGTCGAACCTTATGACCGCCCCGCCATGCGCTCCATCATCCGGGAAGCGGCCACCAAAAACTCCACCATCCCCGCCTTCATCGGCGCCATCGTTCGCAGTCCCCAGTTCCAGATGCGCATCTCCGCGCAGACCGTTAGCCAGAATACAGCACCTGCTTCATCCCCCGCGGTTCCCGCCAAAGGCGCCGCTGCCGACAGCAAGAGGACGAAAAAATCATGATCATCACGAAGACAGCGCTTGACCGCAGACTGTTTCTGCGGGGCATCGGAGCGGCCATGGCCCTGCCGTTGCTCGACTCCATGGTCCCCGCCATGGCTGCCACCGGCAGCAAGGCGGCCAAACCCGCCATCCGCATGGCGTTCTGCTACGTGCCGAACGGCATCATCCCGAAGGCCTGGCTGCCCACCACCACGGGCGCCAACTTCGAGTTCATGCCCACCATGAAGCCGCTGGAGCCGTTCCGCGACAAGCTGGTCGTCCTCAGCAACCTCGCCCAGGTCAATGGCCGCGCGCTCGGTGACGGCGCCGGCGACCACGCCCGTGCTGGCGCCACCTGGCTGACCGGCGTGCATCCGAAGAAGACCGAAGGCGCCGACATCCACGCCGGCATCTCCGCCGACCAGATCGCCGCCAAGGCTCTGGCCAACGAGACCCAGTTCGGCTCGCTTGAAATCGGCCTCGAAGAAAACTACCTCGCCGGCGGCTGCGATTCCGGTTATAGCTGCGCCTACACCAACACCATCTCCTGGCGCGGACCCACCACCCCGAACCCGTCCGAAATCAGCCCCCGCGCGGTCTTCGAACGCCTCTTCGGCGACGGCGAAACCACCGACCCGAAAGCGCGCCTCGCCCGCATGGCGCAGGACCGCAGCATCCTCGATTTCGTCCGCACCGACGTAGCCCGCCTCACCCCCGGCCTCGGCAATCGCGACAAGAGCAAGCTCGACGAATACCTCGAATCCATCCGCGATATCGAACGCCGTATCCAGAAGGCCGAACAGCAGAGCGCGACCATGAAGCTGCCCGTCATGGAACGCCCCACCGCCATCCCGGACACCTTTGAAGAGCACGCCAAACTCATGGCGGACCTCATGGTGATCGCCTTCCAGACGGATATGACCCGCGTCATCACCCTCATGATGGCCCGCGAAGGCTCCAACCGCAGCTACCGCGAAATCAACATTCCGGACGGCCACCACTCCGTCACGCACCACCAGCTCGATCCCGAGAAGATCGCCAAGACGCAGAAGATCGACGAACTGCACGTCAAGTCGTTCTCTTACCTCATCAAGCGCCTCAATGAGACGCAGGATGGCGATGGCACGCTGCTTGACCACACGATGGTTCTCTACGGCAGCAGCATCCGCGACGGCAACGTGCACGATCATCACGACCTTCCGCTCGTCCTCGTCGGCGGCAAGACGGCCAACATCAAGGGCGGCCGCCACGTCCGTTACAAGCCGGAAACGCCGATGACCAACCTGTTGCTGACCATGCTCGACAAAGCGGGCGTCCCCGGCGAAACGCTCGGCGACAGCACCGGCAAAGTCGACCAGCTCTCGGACGTCTAATATGCGTCTAGCGCTCTCCTTCCTGCTCGCCGGGACTTGTTTATCAATTCCCGGCTTTGCCGCCGAACTCCGCCTGATCGATGCCATCAAAGACCAGAACCGCGCCGCGGTTCTGGCTCTGATCGCGTCGCACGCCGATGTGAACGCGCTCCAGCCCGATGGGTCCACACCGCTCGCCTGGGCTGCGTTCGAAGACGACGCCGCCATGGTCGCGGCGCTCCTCAAAGCGGGCGCCAAAGTCAACGTGGCGGACGAGTATGGCGAAACGCCCCTGACCCTCGCCGCGGCGAACGGCAACGCGGCAATCGTCTCGCAGTTGGTGGCCGCCGGCGCGGACGTCAATGCCGCGCGCTGGAGCGGCGAAACCGCTCTCATGATCGCCGCCGGTTCCGGCAATCCCAAAGTCCTGAAATCCCTCATCGATAAGGACGCGAAAGTCGCCGCCGTCGAGAGCCGTAAAGGGCAGAACGCCCTCATGTGGGCGGCCGCCAACGGTCATTCCGAAGCGGTCGATGTCCTTCTGAAAGCCGGCGCCAACCCGAACGCCGCCTCGAAAAGCGGCTTCACTCCGGTCATCTTTGCCGCCGAAAAGGGCGACGAAAAATCTGTCGCCCTTCTCTTGAACGCGGGTGCCGACGTGAACTACACGCTCCCCGCCGGCCTGAACGCCCTGCTCGTTGCCGTCACCGCGAAGAAGCCTGCAGTCGCCGCCGTCCTCATCGACAAAGGCGCGGCTGTCACCTCGAAGGACCGCACCGGCAACACGGCGCTCCATATCGCCGCGCAGTTGGGCGATCTCGAACTCACCAAACAGCTCATCGCGAAAGGCGCGGACGTCAACGCCAAAACCAACAAAACTCCCGCCGCTGGCGGACGTGGCGGTGGTGGTGGCTTCTTCCGTGGACCCTCCGGCGAACAGACTCCGCTTATGCTGGCCGCCCGCGCCGATAAACCAGCCGTCATGAAGGCCCTCGTCGATGCCGGAGCCGACCCCAAACTCCGCGCCCAGGATGGCAGCACGCTTCTCATGGCAGCCGCCAACAGCGGCCACCTCGATGCCGTCAGCTACGCTTACGAACTCGATCCCCCGGCCATTAAAGCCGTGACGGACACCAAACAGGCTGTCATGCACGCCTCGGTCACCGGTTCCATGCAGACCTCCACCCAGCCGGAAATCTGCAAAGTCGTCCAGTTCCTCGCCGACAAAGGCGCGGATCTCGACCCCGTGGACGCCAACGGTCGCACGCCCATCATCATCGCCGACGTTCTGCCCATCGATAACGCCGTCGATCTGCTCACGAAGCTGATCAAGGCGACCGGCGCCGAACCGCACGTCAAAACCAAGCGCTGAGGTAACGAACAGATGAGATTCCTTGTCGGCCTGATGTTAACCGCATCGCTGGCCACGGGACAGGTGCGCCCGAAGAACACCTATCGTGGACCGGGCGCGGGCACTCCCACCGCGCCCGCGCGCCCCGTCTCCCCGGAAATCCACCCGGACCGCACCGTCACCTTCCGCCTTCTTGCCCCACAGGCGAATACCGTGGCGCTCTCGTGGAATGGCACCAAGCCGATGGCGAAAGACGCCTCCGGCCTCTGGTCCATCACGGTCGGTCCGGTCGAACCCGAAATCTACACCTACAATTTCGTCGTCGATGGCGTGCGCACCCTCGACCCCGGCACCAACTTCATTAAGAACGGACACTTCCTCGACGCCAGCGCCTTCGAGATCCCCGGCAA
>Ga0118677_10005443_pt1 | contig 22255 bp, 18 predicted proteins | sample AliMusrvi5mmetaG_FD_86154 | JGI IMG/M metagenome (GOLD analysis project Ga0118677, IMG submission 86154)
TCAAGCTAGAGCGTAATGCTTGCGCCTTAGAGATTACTTTAGAAGGTACAGCTAAAGCCAGTTGGCAAGCAAAAACCCAAGAAGATAGTCAGCATCACAATGTGTTGAAGGCTGCGGCTTAAGACAATCAATCGATTAATTAAAAGATATACCCACTTTACGAAAGTGAGCTACTTATGAGCACAACTTACATTCAGCCTTACCAAGTCACTGGTACTTTAGCCAATGGCCAAACGTATGTTGATAATTTTACTATCCAGTACAACTACGATTCATCAGCTAGCTCACGACCAACTTCATCTGTGGTGAGCAATGTGAACCTGAGCGTTAATGGCTCGGGCAATCTATTTAGTAGTAGTGATTATTTGGGGGGATCTTACGCTACCGTTAATGGTAATGTCTCTGCTAACCCGAACAATACCGTTATTTGGACTAACGCCACTAACGATCCGTCCGCTTTTAGTGTCTTCCAAATATTTGGTACTAATGGAACTAACTTGCAATCTATCTCTGCTACTTCAGGTAATGCGTATTTACCTTCTGGTAATTATGAGATGGTGAAGTTTAATCTTCGTGACGCTAATGCTTGGACTGCGAATGGTTCGGTTGCTCATGATGCAGCTGGTGGCACTGGAAATCTTATTAGCATTAATGCCAATACTCAGAATGGCGTCATGCCTAATGTTACAAGTACAAGTTATGACTTTTTCAAGAACCTCACCGTTGCGGATGCTAGCAGCACAGCAGCTAAAAGTTCTTTAGGTTATTTTGATAAAGGAAAAATGTCAGTTACTGCTAGCGATCCTATATCCATCGTCTGCTACGCTAAAGGCACCCTCATTACCACCGAGCATGGCCCCGTTGCTGTAGAAAAACTCAAAGTAGGCGATCAAGTCTTAACAGTCTCTGGCCAATACGAGCCTGTGAAGTGGTTGGGTCATCGCCGTATTAATTGCAAACGTCAAGCCAATCCTGCGCAAGCTTGGCCAGTACGCGTGGCTAAAGATGCCTTTGGTCTTGGTTTACCTACCCGTGATCTGATCCTCAGTCCCGGTCATGCTGTACTGGTAGATGGTCATTTAGTACCGATCATCCATTTGACTAATGGCATTACCATTACGCAAGAGCCTTGGTCTAAAGTGACTTACTATCACGTTGAGCTACCTAGCCATAACGCGATTTATGCAGAAGGCTTGCCAGCAGAGACCTATTTAGATGACAACAACCGTAAGTTCTTCTTAGAGGCCAATAGTCAGGCTGCGGTAGTCGATTTAGATACCCCGTTCTCAGAAGAGCGTTCACAAGCGAACTGGGCACAATACGGTTTTGCACCGATGGTGAGTGGTGGCCCAGTTTTAGAAGCCATCCGCACCCAGTTATTAACGCGTTTAGCGCAATCGGGCTATGAACTGACGGCGAGCCAAGAAGAGTTATCTTTATTGGTTGACGGTCAAACCATTCCATTTTTACGTACCCCCGCTGGTGTCCTAGCTTGGATCCCTGCAGGCGTAAGTGAGTTGAGTATCCAATCAAATCATTTTGTACCAGGCCATATTTATGCCAACTCCTTTGATGGACGTCGTTTAGGGGTCTCTGTCTCTGAAGTGCGCTTAGGTAATAAAGCCATTGCTTTAGATGATGCTGCTCTCACTACAGGCTGGCATGCCATTGAATCTCAATATGAGATGGCAGAACAAACCCAAGGTAAAGCAGCATACAACTGGCGCTGGACTGATGGCAATGCCACACTCAAGCTAGAGCGTAATGCTTGCGCCTTAGAGATTACTTTAGAAGGTACAGCTAAAGCCAGTTGGCAAGCAAAAACCCAAGAAGATAGTCAGCATCACAATGTGTTGAAGGCTGCGGCTTAGGGTAAAACTATTTTATATAGCTGCAAGTATCTCGCCGAATGTGCTGGCTACTAAGTCCTTAGTAAAAATTTGCTCCTGATTCTAGATGCAATAAAACCATGATTTATGATGTTGCGGGTCCATATTTAAATCGGCTTATGCAAGAAAAGTCCTTTCCAATGAGTTGTCTTACAGCAAGCTTTGGAGCGCAGATTCTCCAAATAACATCATCAAGTTATGGCGATATTTTTTATTTAAGCCCTATTGAAGTACCACACAAATCTCGGCGCGGTGGCGTTCCTATTCTCTTTCCACAATTTGCTGAATATGGCAAATTAGTAAAACATGGACTTGTCCGTAATGCTGAATGGACTCAAGTAACGCATATAGATAATTCAACTTTTAAAACCATTGAATATCAACTAAACATTGCACCGGGGGACTATCCTGATTGGCCACATAGTGCACAATTAAATTACGTACTAACATTACATGATCATAGGGTAGAGATAAATTTCACTATTATCAATACAGGAAATGATAGTTTTGCATTCACTGGTGGACTACACCCGTATTTTGCAGTTGAGAATATTTTTAGTGCAAAGGTCATTGGCTTAGAGGGGCTTAATGCAAATGACCGCTACAACCCTTCGTTTCAAAGCCAGATTGATTTTGAGTTAACTTTTGATGGATCTGAATTTGAAAGACTGTATTCCAAGGCGCCTGATTTAGAGTTGCATTGTGAAGATAAAAAAATCAAGTTATCTACACAAGGATTTGATCAGTGGATGATTTGGAACCCAGGAAAAATTGGAGCAGAGGCCCTATTAGACTTGCCAGAGGGAGATTGGCAGAAATTTATTTGTATTGAGCCAGTATGCGTAGAAAATCAAATTATCCTTATGCCAACGAAAAGTTTCTCTGGGGAGCTATTGATTGAATGGCCTTACAGTGCTTATTTAAATAATTAAGTCGACTAGCCGTTTCTCCAAAGTTGAGCCTGTTTGAGAACATCCAAATATTCAGTCGTTACTGCAAGATCAACACCTCTATCAAGTTTGACAGTTTCTAAACCAGGCCAGGTTCCCATGACCTTACCGCCAACCACTTGACTCCCCATAACTAAGGCTAAACTGCCATGACCATGATCTGTACCATTGCTGCGATTACTAATTAAACGTCTCCCAAATTCACTCATAACTACTAGAGTATAGGTATTATTTTGCGCCTTCATATCTTCATCAAAAGCTAGAAGTGCATTACTCAGTTGAGTGATTTGATTGTTAATGCGGCCTGGTTGACTTTCATGAGTATCCCATCCCAATTGATCTACCCAGGCGTATTGCAAACCAACTTTCGCTTGCATTAATCTTGCAATAGAGCGCAAGCCCACTCCTGGATCAGACTCAGGGTAGGGAATTTGTCCTGAGCTCACATATGGCAAGACCTTGTTATCAGTTTTTGGAAGGGCTAAATTTAATTGTTCTAGGGTATTAAAAGCTCCGAGCATTTGTTGAGCCGCAGGATGCATGTGATCTACTTCACCTAATGCTTGCATGGCCCTTAAGCCAGCAGGACCACCGGGGAAGCCCACCCCATTTTGAAGATCTCGCACTGCTAATACTTGATTAGCGCCTTGCATCGATCTTGGCATCGTTGAGTTGCCAGCGAACAATGGAAGGTTATTTGGCGAATTTTGTGTACCCCCTTGATTTAAATAGACCTGACGCGCCATCCAGCCAAAACTATCAGGAAGGCTTTGCAAAGATGAGACCCCGCGCTCTATCATTTCTTGAGCTTCAAAGTGCGAGCGGGTTTCATCTTTTAAGCCAACAGCAGGCCAAGCGATTAATCGTCTTTGGGTATAGAGCTTCGCCAATGGTTCAGCAGCAGGGTGCCAATACAGATTGGTACCGTTGAGATTCATCGGCAGAATATTCAGGGAGGCACCACCAGCTTTATCGGGGGTAAAGCGCATTTCAGGAGGTCTAGCTGCTTGGAAGTTGGCATCATCCAATGGAGATAAGATCGCAAGCCCATCAGCGCCGCCGCGTAAAAAGACCACAATAAAGGGACCCAATTGCTGAATCTTTGCTTTCTCAGAGTCATTCGCAGCAAAAGAAAACTTGGAGATGCCGCCTAACATGCTGGTGCTTAAGCCCAAGCCCAGTTGCAAAAAATGCCGCCTCTTCATGATGCTACTCCAGCTTGTTTGAGCTCTGCTGAACTGGGCAAAATCGATTCAGTCTGAAATGATGGAGCGCATGCCAAAAGACCAATGAGTCTTCGTGCACGCCGAGCATCATTTGTCGTCTCATTACCTTTTGTATTTTGAGAGGCAAGTAGGGCGCTCGAAAGCTCAGGACGGGGTTGTTTAAATAAAGCCAGCTCCCAATGTGACATTAATTCATTAAAACTGGGCTTGTTTGATAGGCCAGCAAAGGGATTCCATTCACCAGTTCCCCACCAGCCCTCAGAAACCCCTTGTGTTAGCTGAGCACGCTGCCGAATATATGATGCAGATAAGATCCAATTGAGGCCATCAGGAGGGCCTTCGGGGCTTACCCAACCATACATAGGCGCACCTGATGATTCAAGGGGCCCACCAGTAATAGTACCGTCACCCAAAACAAAAGGTAAATTGACGGCCTTTGAAAAGCTTGCAATCAAGCGCATTGGACGCTTTGCCTTTTGCTTCTGTGATGGCGATAATTTACTGGCTTGCTGAGCCACATGCCTAAATACTAGACTTAGCTGTTGTGGTGAATTACTCTGAGATAAAAATACTTGCGCAGTGCTATTTACTAACTCAGCAGGGGGCTTATCGCTAACAAAGCGCCGCACAATTTTATAAGCTAAGTGCTGAGCAGTGGCAGGATGATTTGCGCATTTTCTTAGAACCTTTTTACCGTCAACCATTGCAGCAGCATACGGCTCGAATTCAGAAGCAAGTATTCGTTTTTGATAGTTATCGTGCCATGCTGCTACAAAAGTAAAGCTACCAGTTCTGGGGAGGTTTTGGCCGCCACCAATGCCAGCACCATCTTCAATCGTCCAGCCCGTAAAGGCTCTGGCTGCCTCATAAACATCTTGATCAATATATCCTTGAGGTTCCCCCCTATCAGCTCCAGGTACCTTGCGCCACTGAGAATAAAGGTTATTTAGGTAAGCATTTCTACCTAAGGTATGTAATTCAAATAGCTCACGAGCATAGTTTTCATTAGCGCTACCAGCACGAGAAGATCTATTATTTAAATAAGTCAACATTGCAGGATGACTTGCAGTCGCTTCAAGCATCTCTTGAAAGTTGCCCCAACAACAACGTCGAATTACTTCACGGTCCCAGTGCGGCAAATAAGCGCCCACACTGGAATCAAAACCAAAAACTGAGAAATGGTCACGCCAAAATGCCACCCATTCTTCCTCCCACGGTGTATTTGTATCAACAGCCTCCAACAGAGTCGCTGCCTGAACTTCTTGCCTGGGTCGAGAGCGCTCAGGAATAATTATCTTATTGCCATTGCCGGTATAAGGGAAAAGAGTTGGTAAATCTGCATTTAAAAAAGAGAGTGGCCTTAGTACATCCATTGCAGGGTATTCAACAACAACCCCATCGCCGATCACATATCTCCCAGCAGAATAGCGCATACGAAGTAGCGTATCGCTGTATTTTAATAAAGCAGAAGAAGAGTCAGTCGAGGTAGTCACCAGCAATTTTTTCTAATGATTTGAAATCCACTTTACCGTTAATATTGAGGGGCATTTCATCGATTAACAAGATATTATTAGGAATCATATACGAGGGTAGGGATGCCTGCAGCTCTTTTTTAATCACCTCAATATCAAGTTTTTTGCCAGCAATAAATCCCCATAGACCTTCCACTACGCCATTTTCTTTTTTAGGCCAGGGTATCACTGAGCACTGATTGACCCCACTGGCTTTACGTAAAGCAGCTTCGCAATCTTGCAATTCAATGCGATAACCATTTAACTTGATTCTTCGATCAATGCGTCCTAAATAAAGAAAGCCATAACGATCATCCCAGGTTCCAACATCACCAGTTCTATACCATCGTTTATTTTCAAGGTTGAAGAAAGAGCTTAAATTCAGATCGGGTCGATTAATGTATCCACTTGTCGTCTGCTCGGTACATACACAAATCTCACCTTGAAATGAATTTCCTGATTTAAATTCAAGCTCATGGTCATAGAATTCATTCTTTGCATCATTCCAGATTGCCATCTCTACACCCTCAAGTGGGTATCCAATAGGCATAATTTCTAGCTTTGAATTTGGTGGATTTTTTGTTTTGATTAAATCTCGGTTAACCTCAAAGCAGCTGATGACAATAGTATTTTCAGTGGGCCCCCAGCAATTCAGAATTCTTGCATTTGGCGCAGCAGCTGCAAATATTTGTGCCGCTTGGTAAGTTAATGCCTCGCCCGCAAAATACGCTGCGCGAATGTTTGGAAGCGAATTTGGCCCTAAAAAACCGGCTTTAGAGCATAAATCCACCACCGAAGGTACTGAGCTCCAGATCGTAATATTTTGATCTTCGGCATAACGGGGTGCCATCAGAATCTGGGAGGATGGAACTGCGCAGACTTGTGCGCCATTAGGCCAAGCTAAGGCCAATACATGAACAGATAAGTCAAAAGAAAAGTCAAACAATTGCAAAATACGGTCATCCGAGGTAGGTACTATCAGATCATGAATGAGCTGACTGTATTTTAGGAGTTGATTCTGGTTGATTGGGATGCCCTTAGGCTCTCCAGTGGATCCGCTGGTAAAAATGAGATAGGCAAGTTTGGTTGGGCTGATAGATTGCGTAACAGCACCTAAATTCAAATCGATTGTCTCTAAGATTCGGGCAACTCTATCTTTTGGAAACTTGCTGTTTAATGGGAGATAGGGCTTTTCGGAAATCATGGAGGCCCAAATTTGAATATATTCTTCGATACTCTGGTTGCCCCTAAGTACAGTTACTTGACTGGAGGTAAATGAAGAGTTTTGAGCAGCCTCTGAAGCTGCGGTGTGTAGCTCCTTGTAGGTCAAAATCCCGTCGGGGTGATTCAAAGCAATATTATCTGAAAATTCAACACTTGCTTTGAGGAGTAAATCCTTAAAGCGATTTTCAGTAAATTTAGAGTTGAGCAATTTTTGTCTCACATAGATTGATTAAGTCGCCTACGCAATTAAGGGTATCTATATCTTTAGAGCGAAAACGTATGCAAAACTTTTCTTCGCATGCGAGGATGATTTCTACATTTTTAAATGAATCCCATCCAGCAAGATCGCCAGTCACCATGCTAAGCTGAATATTGATATTTGGATTATTCAAAAGACGGCGAAAGATACTGAGCACTTCGGTGTTAACGTTGATCATTAGTTGATTTCCTGTTGCTGACTTGAAAAGTATTTAGAGGCCTCTAGAATAAGAGGATTCCATGTTTCCATATGGGGCTGATTTTTTCTGCCGTTATCTAGAAAGAAACAATCTACCTTCCCAATGAGTAAATTTGGCTCAACTATTCTGAGATTTTCATTATCGTGAAGGTTGGTGCTAGATTTTTTCTCGACTATTAAAAGTTTATTTTTCCCGTAGGTATTTATTGCTCGATGCAAATCTAAATATTGAGCTATATCCATTCTCTCCATTGCCTTAAAGATGAAAATCTTTTGCGCATCCTCTAGATCTTCCATAATTTTTCGTGCTAATAACAAATGATGGGATCTTGATTTTTTTAGCAAAGAATTCTCGTCCTCATCAATATTGATGTTTTTTTTAGTGAACCAAGTATGTGCCTCAAATTGATAACGCGTATCAAGAAAATGGTACTCATTAATTCCAGTATTAGGATTTAAGCCCCATGTCATTTTTGAACTTTCCTCACTAGCAAATCCTTTAAATTCACTATTAATTAATGAGATCAGCGACTGAAAAGGCATTCCTGCCCAGCGAAAGAGGCTCATAGGCTCTTGACTATGAGCTCTGTGAACAAATCCAACTTCACAGTCTGCCCCCAGGGATTCACACTGACTGAGTAAGTTCGAAACTATTAAGGCCTGCGCTTGATCGGAGTTAAGCAGCGCACCTGAAATAGTGGGGTCGATATCGGAAATATTTTTCTGAACCAACTGCATTGCTACATTATCACTTTTGTCCAATTTTCCGTATTGCTGTTTCAAAATTAGGTTATTGGCTGCACCCTCAAAATCATCTTGCACAGCACAGAGTCTTGCTTGTGTTGAATAGGGAAGTGCGCTTAGCGGGAAGCGACGTATTGTTTCGTTGAGAATAGATTGGGCTAGAGAATAATTTTTATCCTTGATGATTTCATTCGCAGCCTTTATGTAGTGTGCAACATCTCGCTCATTTTGCTTTAGATACAGATCGATTGCGGCAGCTTGCATTTTGCTGTCCCCCTCTAGTCCATGCGCTTTCGATGCTAGGAGAAATAATTCTGCGGAATATAGATTTTTCTTTTCAGCTTTTCGAAGGAGGGCGAGTGCTTCGCTGGATTTGTTATGGCTTAACAAAGAGCTGACATCTTTAATCACATCAGTAATGTTCATTGTTGCGAAGAAATTCTTCATTTGGATATTGCTTAATGAGATTTGATTGACATAATCTGAGTCTACTTTAAATGAAATTAGTAGTATTTATATACTAATTTTTTTGACCTATTTGTACTAATGAATGCCTAAATATTTACCATGACATTCTGTTATTTTTAAGACAAAATAGAGCGGGATTCCCCTTTCTAAACCCCCTAAAAACAATATCTGCATAAATAATGAACAAACCTGCTGCCAAAAAGGTTGCGCCATCCTCTCGGGTTAAACCATCCCCAGTGAGCCTGGAAAGAAAAAAATCTTCCGCTATAAATAATTTGTCTGAATTAGTAAAAACAAATTTAGCAAAAACGACTGAAATCTTGGAAAAGCCGAAGGTTAAAAAAACAAATGGGAAGCCCGTTGCTCAGGATTTGCTGAGTAATGCTTCCGTCAATTTGCCAAAGGCTGAGGCAAAGTTGAAAGAAGATTTATCTAAGAAGCCTGCTGGTTCTGCAAAATCTTCGTTGCGAATTTTTCAGGTATTTTATGAGAGTTGGCAAAGAGATCTTTTGGATCCTAACTTTTCTGGACTGGATAATAGTAAAAGTAACTCAGAAACAAAAGAGTTTTCAGTCTTCGATCAGTTGCAACTTAGTGAGCATGTGAAGGATGCTCAGCTTTGGGGTGCCTTATCTTGGCGTTTTACTGAAATTACTGGTATGGGTGGGGCAGACTTAATTAAAAGCATTCAGTCTCACGCGGGGTATGACGTCTATTTCTGCAATCCCTATCCACAAAATGAAGCAATTTTTCATAATGGCTGGCATCAAGGAGAGACGGCACATCCTCAGTTTTTGGCGCTTGCGAAGGCGATATTTGAGGCGACTGATTTACCGGTAGACGAATTGAATAGTATTAATGCTTCCGACGTATTTTCATCTACCAACTTCATGGTTGCCACTCCTAAATTTTGGGCTACTTACTTGCCATGGGTTAAAAATATCCTCAGTGTAGCCAATAAAAAGCTGCCACCAAAAGTGCGCGATTTAATGCATTCCCAATTGGCTGATGAGCGTAAATTACACAATGGCGCTACCTATGTCCCATTTATTGTCGAGCGACTTCTGCCGGTGTTCATGAAGACCAAGGGGATCTCATTCAAGGCTTTCAAGATCCCACTCCCTGAGCGCGAGCGTGAATTAAATGTACATCTAAAACTGCTGCGTGAAATGAAGGATGTTGCTTATCGCACTAAATCAGCCTGGATGGGTGTGTGCTGGGCAAACTACCGTAATCTTTATCTTACTCAGGTGAATGGTAAAGATTGGTGTAAAAAATATCTTCGGAATATCACCCCAACAGATATCAAATTTTCATAGCTTTTAAATGGATTACAACCTCAAAATAGATTTGCGGTTTTTCAGTGAGTGAAAATTTGAACTCACTATTATCTCAGGCTAATGAAGCTAGAGATGCAGGGCTGTGGAAAAAAGCAGCAGAGCTTTATCATCATTTGGCTGTTAGGGTACCCAATACCCCTGAGCCGAAGCACAACCTGGGCTTATGTTACCTAGCATTGGGTAAGCCGCAAGATACGCTTGTTTGGTGCAGCAAAGCTTTGGCTCAAAAACCCCAGTTATGGCAAAGTATGGTGCTTCTTGGTAAGGCCCATAAGGCGCTTGATCAAATTGTAGAGGCGGTCACTTGCTTTCAAAATGCATTGGCAGTCGACTCCAATAATGCTGAGGCACGGCTTGCTCTAGCAGATCTTTCATTAAATCAGTTCGGTGAGCCTTTTGCGGCGATTGAGTGGGTTAAACCTCTTAAAACCAATCCAGATTATAAAATGGATGCGCAATTAACAACCCTCATGGCTAGTTTGTATGATCGTTTGGACTGGGATGAGCCCCATAATGCAAAACACTTGAGCGATTCAATTAGGGATTTCTCATCAAAGCATTTGCGTCTGCCAGAGCTGCAGTTGCCAACGTTAAAAAAAAGCAAGAATACAAAACGTCCTCGAGTGGGATTATTATCTCCGCAGTTTTTTATCTCTCCGGTGTATTTTCTGACTATTGAAGGCTGGAGAAAGATATCCAAAGACTGCGATATTGTGATTTTTAATCGCGGACATAAGGCTGATCTTGGTACTGCAGAATTTAAGTCCCTGTCATCTGAATGGCATGATGTGCAGTACATGAATGCGAGCCATTTGGCCCGCACGATCCATGATTCGGATATTGACGTCCTTTATGACTTAGGTGGTTGGATGGATCCAGTAGGATTAACAGCCCTTTCGGCTAAGCCGGCTAGGCAACAATTTAAATGGGTCGGCGGGCAAAGTGTCACTACAGGCCTTACTTCATTTGATGGTTGGATTGGCGATGCCAACCAATCCCCTCCTAAATTCCAAAGCTTGTACAGCGAGCCACTGATTGAAGTTCCAGGTTCTTATGCGACCTATACTCCGCCTGGTTATATGCCCAAACCAGCACTTCATAAATCATCGACACCATGCATTTTTGCAAATCCAGCAAAAATATCCCGACCCTTTTTGGCGCGCCTTCGAAAAATGCCCGGAAAAAAAGTATTTATCCATCGTCAATTTAGATTTGCGCGTGTTCAGGAGCGTATTTTGGCCGGATTGGGTGATGATTCTGGCGGGGTGGAATTCATTATCCCCAGTTCACATGAGGACGCATTAAACGCTCTAAATTCTCATGGGACCATGATTGATACCTTTCCCTACAGCAGTGGTCTTACCGCTCGAGAGGCTTTAGCCTTGGGCACAAAAATACAGGTTCTTGAGGTTGGCCAATTATTTTGCGAAAGACACACTGCATATGTTGCTTAGGTATGCCTCCACAACTGATTTAGAAGTATTAATTAACAATCCACTTTCTGTGGAAGGTACTGTAGTTGCTTTACCTTTTACTAAGGCTGATGAAGCCAGGCAAGCAGCGACGTTAATGTCTAACCGAGCAAACTCTCCGGGTCTAATTTTGGCAGTAGAGGATCTGAATGCGATTGGCTTTATTGCAATAGTGAATCTTATTTTTAAAGCAACACGAAGTACCTATTTCGCCTATGTTGCTCAGGACTCTTTTGCAGGCAGAGATTGGCTGAAGATGGCAGTTGAGGCCATGGGGGATGAAAAAGTATTGCTGGGATTCAATGATGGTAAATGGGCTGGGGCTCTTGCTGGATTTGGTCTAGCAAGACGCTCTTGGGCAGCGAGTAATTATGGCGGTGATTTTTTCTGCACTTCATATCATCGTCACTTTGCTGATGCAGAATTGACGCTACTGGCTTTGCAAGTGGGTTCGTATGCTTATGAGCCCAATAGTGTTTTGGTGGAGATCGACTGGAAAAAGGATCAAGCATCCGTTGAGAGGGAGGATAGATTGGTATTTATCAGCCGAAAGCAAAATGGTTTTGGTGGCAAAGTAACTTCGCCAGTGTTATTGAATTTAATTTCTTAATGATGATTCACTGATATTCCCTATAGACCCTAATTTAAACGCCTTATATAAACCTTAAAGAAGAGAAAAAGATGTCTACTGTTATTCCTGTAATTTTATGTGGTGGTTCAGGCACAAGACTTTGGCCCTTATCCCGCGCTGGCTTTCCTAAGCAGTATCTAGTTTTATCCGGTGACGATTCTTCCCAAAGTCTTTTTCAGCAAGCAATTGAACGCATTAATGCTATTGTGGATGAGAGCAATAAAAGCATTCTTTCGCTTGAAAAAACTGTTGTGGTGACAAATGAAGATCATCGATTTTTGGCTCTCGATCAATTGCGTGAGCTGAAATCGATTAAATCGACCTTATTATTGGAGCCTGATGGACGCAATACTGCACCGGCATTAACCTTGGCGGCGCTTTATGCCGTTGATCTTGTTTTGGATGAGGATCCTATTTTGGTGATTACGCCCGCTGATCAAACCGTTAAAAATACGCTAGCATTCACCAAGGCCTTGCAGGAAAGCATAAAGATAGCCCAAACTGGTGCAATTGCTATTTTAGGTATCACACCAACAGCCCCTGAGACTGGTTATGGGTATATCAAACGTGCGACCTCAATTCAAGAAGGGGATGCTTCTACTGAATTTAATGTGGATAAGTTTGTAGAAAAGCCGGATTTAATCACTGCTCAGGCCTACTTACAGAGTGGGGAGTATTTCTGGAATAGCGGCATGTTTGTTCTTAAAGCTAGCACCTGGTTAGCTGCGTTGAGAGAATTTCGTCCAGATATTCTGCTGTCTACTGAAAAGTCTTGGCATGAAAAAACTGTTGACCAATCCGGGGAAACAGAGTTTATCCGCCCTGGTAAAAAAGAATTTAAGGAGATTTCTGCTGAGTCAATTGACTATGCCGTAATAGAAAAATGCCCTGGCTCCCAGTTTTCTATCAAGATGGTTGAGCTTAATGCTGGCTGGAATGATTTAGGGGCTTGGGATGCTGTTTGGCAAGTAGGGAAACAGGATGTAGATGGTAACGTAACTAACGGTGACGCTTTACTCACGGGCACCAAGAATTCTCTTATCCACGCCAGTACTCGTTTAGTAAGCGCGGTTGGAGTTGAAAATCTCATCATTATTGAAACCGCAGATGCCGTCTTGGTTGCAGACCGCTCAAAAAGTCAAAATGTCAAACACATTGTCAATCAGCTTGACGCTCAAAATCGTGAAGAAAAGAATTTGCATCGTAAGGTTGCTAGACCTTGGGGTTGGTATGACAGCATTGACCAAGGCGATCGCTTTAAAGTAAAGCGGATTCAGGTTAAGCCGGGCGCTAGTTTGTCACTTCAAATGCATCATCATCGTGCAGAGCACTGGATTGTGGTGAGGGGTACCGCTGAAATTACCAATGGTAAAGACGTGATTGTATTGACTGAAAATCAGAGTACTTATATTCCCCTTGGCCAAACCCATCGTTTAGCAAACCCTGGAGTGATGCCCTTGGAAATTATTGAAGTGCAGTCTGGAAGTTATTTGGGCGAGGACGATATTGTCCGCTTTGAAGATACCTATGGCCGTAGCTAATCCCGATGAATTTTCCTCGGTTAGTCTTAATATCTTTTTTTAACATTTAAATTCTGTGGAGCCAAATTGAAAGTCACCATCATCGGTAGCGGTTACGTAGGTCTTGTTACTGGCGCATGCCTAGCAGAGCAGGGCAATAATGTCTTTTGCGTTGACGTCGATCCTAAAAAGATAGCCATTCTCAATTCTGGCGGCGTACCTATTTACGAGCCTGGACTTAAAGAGATGATTGAGCGCAACAGAGCTGCTGGCCGCCTCCAGTTCTCTACTGATATTGCTGCTTCTGTTGCCCATGGTGAAATTCAGTTTATTGCAGTAGGTACGCCTCCAGATGAAGATGGCTCGGCTGACCTTCAATACGTTGTAGCAGCTGCGCGCAATATTGGTTGTCATATGACTACCCCTAAAGTGATTGTCGATAAATCCACTGTGCCAGTAGGTACTGCCGATAAAGTACAAGCTGCCATTACCCAAGAGTTAGAAAAACGAGGTTTATCTGCAGAACTCTGTTCTGTAGTCTCTAACCCTGAGTTCTTAAAGGAAGGCGCAGCAGTCGAAGACTTTATGCGTCCTGACCGTATTGTGATTGGCACAGAAAGTTCCCCCGCAGGATTGCACGCTAAAGAGCAGATGCGCAAGCTCTACGCCCCCTTTAATCGTCACCATGAGCGAACGTACTATATGGATGTGAAAAGTGCAGAGCTGACTAAATACGCTGCCAACGCGATGTTAGCCACCCGCATCTCCTTTATGAATGAGTTGGCTAACTTAGCTGACTTAGTAGGCGCTGACATTGAAGCAGTGCGCCAAGGCATTGGTTCAGACTCTCGAATTGGCTATGGCTTTTTGTACTCTGGTACTGGTTATGGTGGCTCCTGTTTTCCTAAAGACGTATCGGCACTGTCTAAAACCGCTAAAGAGCATGGCAGAGATCTCAAGATCCTCGATGCAGTAGAGGCTGTGAACGAGATGCAAAAGTATATCTTGGTTGAAAAGATCGAAAAGCGCTTTGGTAAAGATTTAAAAGGGATGAAGTTTGCTCTGTGGGGTTTAGCCTTCAAACCAAACACGGACGATATGCGTGAAGCACCTAGTCGTGTAATTATTCAAGAGCTTGTTCAACGTGGCGCCCAAGTGGTAGCTCACGATCCCGTCTCGATGCCAGAAGCGGGACATTGCTTAGAGCTAGACTTTAAGGTAAACCCAGAGGGTCTTAAACAAGTCTTGATGGTCGAAGATCCGATGAGTGCTTTAGATGATGCTGATGCCTTAGTGATTGTCACTGAGTGGAAAGTTTTTAGAAGTCCAGATTTTGATCAAGTTATAGAAAAGCTAAAACGCCCGATTATCTTTGATGGTCGTAATCTCTATGAGCCAGTTTCTATGCAAGAATTGGGTATTGAGTACCATGGTATTGGGCGGCATAATTAAATCAACCTTCAACCTAAAATTGGGAATATCTATTAAGGGTGCATTTATTTCTAAAGCCCTTTGGTTGCTTGCAGTATCTTTTTGGGTTTTTAGTACCTCATCACATAGTCAAACCCTAGGCTTAGAGGGGCAGGTGATTATTGGTTACCAAGGTTGGTTTGGATGTCCTAATGATTTTGACGGCAATAAATCTTGGATACATTGGTTTAATGGACCAGCCTTAAAAGAGAATTTAACAGTAGAGATGTTTCCTGCTTTAGATGAATATAAGGCCGAAGACTTATGTGATACCGGCATTGTTAGGCCTGATGGCAAAGAAACCTTAAAACTATTTTCTTCGCAAAATCCAAATATTGTTAATAAGCACTTCGAGTGGATGAAGCAATACGGAATACAAACCATAGCTGCCCAACGCTTTATTTCTCAAACATTAAATCCGAGAGCTAAAAAACGTAGTGATAATGTTTTAAATAATATCCAAAATGCAGCAATCACTCATGGAAGATCATTCTATGTTGCATACGATATTTCAGGAGGTAACCCAAAAACTGTAATTGATGATGTTCGGAATGATTGGATTTATTTGTCCAATCAGTTGCAAGTTCGCAAAAGCGCTGCATATTTGAGGGTGAATGGAAAGCCAGTAATTCAGTTGTGGGGATTTGGGTTTACAGGTCACCCAGGTGAAAGTGAGGAAGTGCGTGTTTTTATTGAGGATTTGAAGAATGGCCGCAATGGCCTTCCAGCTTCAATAGTTATTGGCGGGGTTCCTGCGCATTGGCGTACGCTAGATGGTGACTCTAAAGGAGAGCTGGGGTGGTCAAAAACATATCGCACCTATAACTTTATTAGCCCTTGGTCTGTTGGGAGATTTAGTAATCCAGAGTCTGAGGCTAGATTTATGCGTGATATCGTCGCACCTGATCTCGTTGAAACTCGCAGGTTGGGGATTGGATATATACCAGTTATTTTTCCTGGGTTTTCATGGAAAAACTTGATGCTAGTTAGAAATCAAAAAACTCAGGCTATTCATAATCAGATTCCTCGTAATTGCGGAAACTTTATATGGCAACAAATCCAAGGTTTATTAAGGCTAAAAGTTTCATCTATCTACATAGCAATGTTTGATGAAGTAGACGAAGGTACGGCCATATTTAAGACTATTCAAAACAATAAAAATGTCCCAGCCGGAATTCAGGTAGTGACAATGTCCGAGGATTCATGCGAAGTTACTAATGATTGGTACCTACGTATTGCTGGTAAGTTAGCAGAGTACCTTCGTCCTGGCTATCGAGATAATATTGATTCTCAGCCATACTCAATGCCTACTCGCTGATAATGCTTCGTTTAGAATTGCTAAATTTCTATTGGAGTTTCTAGCGGGCTTGCTAACCTCGCTTCCAGAAAGCGCTTCATGGATATTGTTAAATCCACCCACTCCAAAGCGGATACTAAGTATGGGGGAGTTGAGGTTGATCATGCCATCTTCAGGCGATTGATAAAGCGCCTCCATAGCATCATCACTGATGACAAAACTTGCTTTATAGCCATTTATCTTGCGCTGCCACTCCTCCGTCTGTTTAAATGAATAAATTTTTTGCTTAATGATCAACTGAACTGACCTGATTTTTAGTGTCGCTCCCAAAGAGAGGATTTTTGATAATCTTCACCCTAAAGGAGTGCTAATCATGGCCAAAGATCAGCGTCTTAAACCCGAACAAATTATTACCCTGTTACGCCAAATCGATGCATTAACCAGTAATGGCAAAACCTTCGCCCAAGCCTTGAAAGGAGTGGGCGCGGTTGTGCAAAGCTACTATCGCTGGAGAAAAATGTACGGCGGCATGAAGGTGCATCGCTACGAGCTGAAGTCATCCGTATGGCCGGCACCTACGGTAGATATGGTTATTGGTTTATTGCCAGCATGATGCGCAGCGCTGGTTGGGGACAAGCTACCACTGCCAAGGTGGCTCGCATCTGGCGAGAGGAAGGCCTGAAGATCCCACAAAAACAACTCCCTAGAGGTAGGCTCTGGCTAAACGATGGAAGCTGCATGCGCCTTCGAACGACCCACCCTAACCATGTGTGGAGTTACGATTTTGTCTTCATTAGAGACGCTTATGGTCGCAAGATCCGGATGCTGACCATGATTGATGAGTTCAGTAGAAAATGTTTAACGATCCACTGCGCTAGAAGAATTGGCTCAATCCAAGTGATTGAACAGTTAGTCAATGCGATGATTACTCACGGCATCCCAGAGCACATACGCTCAGATAATGGGCCAGAATTTATTGCCAAAGAGTTGCGTAAATGGTTATCTGGCATAGGAGTGAAGACCGCTTACATTACTCCAGGCAGTCCTTGGGAGAATGGTTTTTGTGAAAGCTTTAATGGTACCTTTAGAGATAATATTTCGGATGGGGAAATCTTTTACAGCCTACAAAAAGCTAAGGTAGTGGTTGTAGAATGGGTCAAGCATTACAACCATGAACGGCCCCATAGTGCACTCGGTTACAGGCCACCAGCACCCAAGTGCAAATACCCAAAATCATCCAAACTCAACCCATTTTGCTGCAATGATTTGCTATGGAAAAGCTCTCTCTAGTAGTGAACTTAAATTGACAGTAGTTTACCTAATAGCGTCTTGGTCGAGCTAGACTGGAATAAAGACCAATCTGCTGTCGAGATTACGGATCGCCAAGTATTTGCAAAACGCAAGGCGACCAGATTTGATGGCAGAGTGACTGAGCCGCATTTACTAAACCATATTAGCTAACATCAGCCATTGCACATGATGCCTATTTTAGCTAATGATGAATAATTTTAATCTTTTTAACTTCATAAACCATTGATTTTATTGACTTTTACCTGTAAATTGAAAAAATCAGTTTTTACAGGGAAAAAATAAAAACCTTACCTGTTCAGTAATGTTTTTGTGGAGTCCCAATATCTGTATTGGACTTAGAAAGAACTCCCTTGGCATTCTCAAGAATGCAAATAGTCACGCGAGGTCGTTTAAGGAGGAGTATGGCTAACTTGCACGTACTTTTTACATAGAACCATAGCCAATGATGGACTGCGGTTAGAATCAATTTTGTCTGTGACCCTTTGCTCAATAAGCAATAAACCAATGCAATGAAACGTTTTCCACTTACCTTACATATTTCAACTCTATTCCTATTGGTTACAGGGATAGTGGGTATTACTATTAGTTTGCTAGCCTTTAATGCCACTGACCAAATTCTTCGCGCCAATGGTCAAGAAAAGGTCGATCACATTGCATTGCAAACTACCGCACATTTACGCAATTTGGTGGCCTCGCCGGAACTTTCTGTAAAGCTACTATCGAATTCGACGATTACAGAGGCAACTTCACTGCGTGAGCGAATGAAATATCTTGCGCTCTTCAGAGGTGCGCTAGTCGATAACAATCAAGTCGCTGCTATTTATGTTGGTTATGCGAACGGAGATTTTTTTCTGCTGCGCCCCATCAATTCTGAAATAGAGCGCAGTAAATACAACGCACCACCTGAAACCCAATTTATGATTCAGAGTATCGAGCATCAGGGCAAGAACTTAGAAGGGAGCTATGTTTTTCTAGCTTCTGATCTGCGGGAACTCAAAGTGGAGAAACGGCCAGAATACCCCCAAAAATATTTCCCAGTACAACGCCCCTGGTATCAAAGTGCGATTCAGTATTCAGGTGTGGTCATTACGCCACCCTATTTATTTTTCGCGAATCGAAAAGTGGGGATCACGATTGGTAAGCAGTCTGATAACCGACGAGCGGTAGTGGCAACGGATATACAACTGGATGGCCTGAGTGCAAGATTAGCTGAGCAAAAGCCAACAACGGGATCACAACTAGCAATTGTGGATGATCGGGGCTTTGTAATTGCTGCGGATGATGTCGGCTCCTTAGTCAGTGAGCCCATTCCTGGTGGTACTGAAATTCAGTTAAAGCAATTAAATGAGCTGAACATTCCGGTACTGACGGGGATCTTTGAAATCATCAGTAAGCAAGAGAGTGCGGCTACTCTTGATAAATTCATGAGAGTGGGTAATGAAGATTGGGAGGTGGATGTTTATCCATTCTCAGATGGTGGTGAGAGCCACTATAGCCTCATTACAGCAGTGCCGGAAAAGGAATTACTTGTAGATGCGATAAGGCTGAGACACAACTTATTGCAAGCCATCATTATTTTGCTAGTCATTATGCTGCCTATCGTCTTGTTCATTAGCAAAAGCATCTCAAAGCCAATTAAATTGCTAGCGAAAGTAGCCGATAACATTCGCGAACTAAAGCTAGATGAGTCACTCCAGATTCATTCGAAAGTCAAAGAAATCGCTATTTTGAGTCATGCGCTCAATCGGCTGCAAGTTACGATAAGCGCTTTTTCAGCCTACATCCCGCGGGATTTGGTGATCAAATTATTAAAGACGGAGGATGGTATTCAGATTGGTGGTGAAAGTCGTTTCCTCACCATTTTATTTTCTGATTTAAAAGATTTTTCTACTCTTTCTGAGATCACGCCTTCACGCGAGTTACTCGTGCGCGTTTCATCTTATTTAGAATTGATGACGCTGGCAATTAAAGAAGAGCACGGCACAGTAGATAAGTTTATTGGGGACTCCGTGATGGCCTTTTGGGGTGCGCCTAATCTAGATCCAAATCATGCCTATCATTCTGCAGTTGCAGCCATGAAAACGAAAAGAAGAATGGTGGGGCTCAATGAGGCTCTGGCCCTTGAAGGAAAGCCACCATTAGTCGCCAGAATAGGCATTAACTCTGATTCGGTGCTGGTCGGTAATATTGGTTCTCCTGAGCGCTTGAGTTACACCGTTATGGGTGACGGAGTCAATATCGCCTCTCGCTTGGAAGGAATCAATAAAGAATTTGGTACAGATATTACCCTTAGCCACGCCGTCTTTAAGGAGGCTGGCGAGCGTTTATTTGTTCGGCCAATCGATAAAATTACCGTCAAGGGCCGCGCTGGTGAGATTTTGATCTATGAATTGTTAGGCATTCGGGATGCTGGACCTGAAACCGCGCCGACCACAATAGAAGAAGCACTCTGCAGCTTAACGACAACCGCTTTTCAGTTTTACTCCCACCATCAATACGAGCCTGCTTTAGCAATTTACGAGGAGATGATTAATCTGTATGACGATAAATTATCTAAAGTAATGGCTAGTAGATGTCGGGATGCCATAGCAGAAAAACCTGCGATTAGTGGATAGCTCTGTTGACGGTTTATTTCTCAGACTTTTTGCTATCCGTTCCCGTCAGCGCCAAATAAATATTCTTAAATCCACCCACCCCAAAGCGGATATTCCGAACTGGGGAGTTGAGGTTGATCGTGCTTTCTTCAGGTGCTTGAGAGAGTGCCTCAAACACATCGTTACCGCCGATAAAACTGGCTTGATAACCGTTGGGTTTGCGCTGCCATTCCTCTGCTTGTTTGAGAGTATAGGTTTTTTGTTGAATGAGTAATTGATGTTCTATCTTTTGACTGAAGAGAGTCGCATCATCACTTTTGTAAAAGATTAAAAAGACAGTTTTAACATCTGCTTTCTTGTCTATGTTGGGTGCGGCAATATTGGTGGGCAATGGCTTAGGCAATTGCACGAGGGCTAGAGTGGAAGGGGCCTTGCCACTGACATTGGGTGGATTGTTTATGGCAATCAGTTTGCCATCGGCCGTTGCCTCTAGTCTCCAGCGTGGGTAGGGCGACTGACCGGTGTTATCGACTTTTAATAGTTTGGCTTGCGCTAATGAGAGTACGTTAACTTTATCACTAGCAGTTACTTGTGCATAGTCAAGTAAGTGACGATCGACGCCCATTTGATCTAAGTAATTTGCTATTGTGGCGCTAATTTTTTGTGACTCGCTATCACCAATAGCTTTTTCTGTTCCCTTAAATTGATGCAAGCCATATTTGCTTCCCTCAGTTATGTGACGCGAGATGCCTCCTACAAAAGCATAGGCACAGGCAGAAATACAATTAGGCGGACTGTAATCAGTGGAGCTAATGGTGGTATTAAATCCCATTTCTCGAATGAGCAAGCCCAGCTTAAGACCTCCAACTAGGCTGCCTCCAGGGCTACTTAATGCCACCCAGGTGCCTTGTTGCAGACCTCTCGCAGCAGCGCTAAACTGAGCAGGAGTATCTTTGTCGATTTGACCAACCGCTAGTAGCACTTTTTGGCACTGGGGGGTAAGACCCTGAATGCATTTGTCTTGAGTTTCAAAGGTCATGGCCTGAGAAAGGCTCGACACCATCCACAGCATTCCTAGTAATGGAAGATACAAGAGGTGCCGCATGAGAAAATGGCTCAGCTTTAAATCAGCAGTTTAAATCAAAAGTATGGCAAGAAGCGTTTAAGTGTACTAGGGGCTTATGCGGCAACCGCTTCAGGCGGCATATATTTATTACAAAACACATAAAGCTCAAGGCGGTTGCGCACTTCTAGCTTTTCATAGATGGAGGCCAAGTGATTACGCAAAGTATGTTCGCTAATATGCAACTTATCAGCTACCTGTTTTAGAGTTTTTTCACTACTAATATGAATTGCGTGAACGACTTTTTGTTCTTTAACGGTTAAGCTGGCCAAGCGTTTTTCTTGAATGGTGATTTCTTTTGGGGCATTAGCAGCAGCAATTTGCATCAAGATGCGCGAAGTGGCATTGCGGTTCACCCAAAGCTCACCCTCATGAATTTTTTCAATCGCTTTGAGCAGAGTTTCTGGAGATTCCATCTTGGTCAATACGCCACGAGCGCCACGGACCACAGCAAGATCATGAATACCCAAATCTCTCAAGGATGTTAAAACGATAATCTTTGCACCTGATTGTTCAATGAGTTTAGAAATGAGGTCAAGCCCATCTTCATTACAGAGATCAGGCTCCAAAATGATGACATCAGGAGTATGTTCTGTAACCTGCGAAATAGCTTCCTTGGTATTTGTTGCAGAGCCGCAAACCTTGAAGCGCTCGTCTTGGTTAATCAGGGTTTTCACCCCCCAGGAGCTAATTTGATGCGAATCAATCAGCAATACGCTAATTTGATGATTTTTTGAGAGATTATTGGTACTCATGTACTAGATTGTATTTTATTTATATTTTAAGTAATCTCCATTTATCTACCAATTAAATTAGTAGATAAGTACTTAGTTTAGCCCTCAATTTTTTGTTTTATATCAAATGGAATAAAACGGCTGGATGTAGGGATCAATGGTTAAGCTGGCAAAGTTACCATAAGTAAGCCCGCTGCACTGTAATTGTTTTAACATTACATCTTATCAATGTGATCAGCACGTGTATTTGAAGCGTGACCTTAAGGATTCCCTTTCCAGCGCTTGATTAGCTCC
>Ga0118677_10005444_pt1 | contig 22251 bp, 22 predicted proteins | sample AliMusrvi5mmetaG_FD_86154 | JGI IMG/M metagenome (GOLD analysis project Ga0118677, IMG submission 86154)
CTGCGTGGTCAGCCATCACCGTGAGGTCACCCTCCGAGGTCGCCGTGACCACCGAGTTCGCTGCCCCCGCGAAGAGGACTTCCTCAGGGGTGACGATCTCGACGCCGAGGGCGTGCTCGGCCATCAGGCCTCGTCCTTCTTGATCTGCGCAGCCTTCGCCTTCACGTCGTCAGCTCCACCGACATTCAAGAATGCCTGCTCGGGGTACTCATCAAGGTCACCGTTGATCAGCTGCTCGAACGAGTCGACCGTCTCATCGATCGGGGTGAAGATGCCGGGCAGACCGGTGAAGACCTCGGCAACGAAGAATGGCTGCGAGAGGAACCGCTGGATCTTTCGTGCGCGCTGCACGGTGGTCCGGTCGTCCTCAGAGAGCTCGTCCATACCAAGGATGGCGATGATGTCCTGGAGCTCACGCGACCGCTGGAGCACCTCCTGGACCTGGCGAGCCACGTTGTAGTGACGGTCGCCGACGATCTCCGGGGCGAGGATGTTCGACGTCGACGCCAGCGGGTCCACCGCTGGGTAGATGCCGAGCGCCGCGATCTGACGGGAGAGCTCGGTAGTGGCGTCAAGGTGGGTGAAGGTCGTGAACGGGGCGGGGTCGGTGTAGTCGTCCGCAGGCACGTACACGGCCTGCAGCGAGGTGATCGACTTGCCTCTCGTCGAGGTGATGCGCTCCTGGAGCTCACCCATCTCGTCTGCCAGCGTCGGCTGGTAGCCGACCGCCGACGGCATACGGCCGAGCAGCGTGGAGACCTCAGAGCCAGCCTGGACGAAGCGGAAGATGTTGTCGATGAACAACAGCACGTCCTGGTTCTGGACGTCACGGAAGTACTCCGCCATCGTCAGGGCCGCCAGCGCCACCCGCATACGGACGCCCGGGGGCTCGTCCATCTGGCCGTAGACGAGGGCCACCTTCTCGATAACGCCTGACTCCTGCATCTCGATCCACAGGTCGGTCCCCTCACGGGTCCGCTCGCCCACACCGGCGAACACCGACACACCACCGTGCTGCGAGGCGACACGGTTGATCATCTCCTGGATGAGCACGGTCTTGCCCACGCCGGCACCACCGAACAGGCCGATCTTTCCACCCTGCACGTAAGGCTCGAGCAGGTCGATCACCTTGATGCCCGTCTCGAGCATCTTGGCGCTCTGCTCGAGCTGGTCGAAGTCAGGTGCAGCGCGGTGGATCTCCCAGCGCTCCTTGACATCGCCGATGTCAGCGGTGTCGAGCGGCTCGCCGAGGACGTTGAACACGTGGCCCAAGACGACGTCGCCTACCGGCACCGAGATGCCGCGGCCGGTGTTGCGCACCGGTGCACCTCGCACCAGGCCGTCGGTCGGCTGCATGCACACGCAGCGGACCCGGCCATCGCCGATCTGCTGCGCGACCTCTCCGGTCACGGTCAGCCGCTTGCCGTCGAGCTCCAGGTCCATCTCGACGGCGAAGTTGATCTCGGGAAGTGCGTGCGGCGGGAACTCGACGTCCACCACCGGGCCAGCGATGGCCACGACGCGGCCATCCTCAAGCTTCTGCGACTCAGGTGCGACAGTCATTCTTGCTCCTTGCTAGTCCTGTCGGAGCGCCTCGGCGCCGCCAACGATCTCCATGATTTCGGTCGTGATTGCGTCCTGACGAGCACGGTTCATGATCCGTGACAGCGTCTGGGACAGGTCATCTGCATTCTCTGTTGCTGCGGCCATGGCACGCTGCTGGGACGTGTGGAACGACGCCGATCCCTCGAGCAGCGCGGTGAAGATCTCACTCTCGAGGGCCTTGGGCGCCAGGTCTTCGAGCAGCTGCTCGGCCTCAGGCTCGAACTCGGTGTAGCCAACGAGCTCGGACTTGGCGTCCTCGTCCTCCTCGGTCGACCCACGAGGGTCGACGAGCGGCAGGAGCTGACGGGTCTCGACCTTCTGGGTCGCCGCCGAGATGAAGCGAGTCGAGACCAAGAGAACCTGCTGCGCTTCGCCGCTGAGGAATGGTGCGGCGGCCTCGCGAGCAACCTCTTGGGCGTCGGCGAACTCCGGGCGATCGGCAAAGCCGAGGAAGGTCTGGTGGACATCCTGGCCGCGGAAGCGGAAGTACGGCCCAGCCTTCTTGCCCACGGCGATGATGAGCGCCTCGGTGCCCTGGCTCTTGAGCTCGATCACCAGACGCTCAGTGGCGCGAAGTGCCGAGGAGTTGTAGGCACCCGAGAGGCCTCGATCGCCGACGATGACCACGATGACGGCCACGTCGACCTTCTCAGGTGTGCCGAGCATCTTCTTGGCCGCGTTTGGGTCGCCCTTGGCCGCTTCGATGATGATCCGAGCCATACCGTCTCGATACGGTCGGTTCTTCGCGATCCTCGACTGCGCACGTGCGATCTGTGAGGCAGCGATGAGCTCCATGGCCTTCGTGATCTTCCGGGTCGCCTGCACGCTCTTGATGCGTCGGCGGAGCACCCGCTCCTGTCCACCTGCCATCTCGCTACACCTCCTCTCGTCTGCTGGTCATCATTGTCACGTCGTGCTCAGGCGCCGGTGTCGAAGCCGTCGAGGAACGAGGTGAGCGCTGCGTTGATCTTGGACTCGTCGGGCAGCTTGCCGGTCGAGCGGATCTCCTCGAGCAGATCGGCGTGGTTGGCCCGGAAGAAGGCGCGAAGCTCGGCCTCGAAACGGATCACTGACTCGACTGGCACCGTGTCGGCCCAGCCCTTGGTCCCGGCGTAGATCACGATGACCTGCTCCTCAACCGGCACCGGAGCGTTCAACGGCTGCTTGAGCAGCTCGGTGAGGCGGTAGCCCCGGTCCAGCTGTGACTGCGAGGTCGGGTCGAGCTCGGAGCCGAAGGTTGCGAAGCTCTCCAGGTCACGGAACTGCGCCAGGTCGAGCTTGAGGGTTCCTGCCACCGACTTCATGGCCTTGATCTGCGCCGCACCACCGACTCGAGACACCGAGTTCCCGACGTTGATTGCCGGACGGACACCTGAGTAAAAGAGGTCCGACTCCAAGAACACCTGACCGTCGGTGATCGAGATCACATTGGTCGGGATGTAGGCGGAGATGTCGCCGGCCTTGGTCTCGATGATGGGCAGCGCCGTCAGCGAACCGCCACCGAGCTCGTCGGAGAGCTTGGCAGCGCGCTCGAGGAGACGGCTGTGGAGGTAGAAGACATCGCCCGGGTAGGCCTCACGGCCCGGTGGCCGGCGAAGCAACAGCGAGAGCTGGCGGTAGGCCTCGGCCTGCTTCGACAGGTCGTCGTAGACCACCAGTGCGTGCTGGCCATTCTCCATCCAGTGCTGGCCGAGAGCGCAGCCTGCGTAGGGGGCCAGGAACTTGAACGGTGCCGGGTCACCAGCGGAAGCGACGACCACCACGGTGTACTCCATGGCGCCGGCGTCCTCAAGGGTCTTGACGGTCTGGGCGACCGAGGAGTTCTTCTGCCCGATCGCCACGTAGATGCACTTCACACCCTGGCCCTTCTGGTTCAGGATCGTGTCGATGGCGACGGTCGTCTTGCCGGTCTTGCGGTCACCGATGATCAGCTCACGCTGGCCACGGCCGATCGGGGTCATCGCGTCGATGGCCTTGATGCCGGTCTGGAGGGGCTCCTCGACCGGCTGGCGGCCGACGATGCCCGGCGCCTGGATCTCCATCCGTCGAGTCTCGGTGGCGTTGATCGGGCCCTTGCCGTCGATCGGCTCGCCGAGCGCGTTGATCACCCTGCCGAGGAGCGCATCGCCACATGCGATCGAGAGGATCCGTCCGGTGGCCCGGACGATCTGCTCCTCCTCGAGCGCCTCGACGTTGCCGAGCACCACCGAACCGACGGTGTCCTCGTCCAGGTTCATCGCCAGACCCAGGGTCCCGTCTTCGAACTCGAGGAGCTCGTTCACCGCTGCGCCGGGCAGACCCGAGACGCGCGCGATCCCGTCCGCCACCTCGACGATGCGGCCGACCTGCTCGGCCCCGACCTCAGGGGTGTAGTCAGCGACGTTCGCCTTGAGCGCCGCCGTGATCTCATCGGCGCTAATCGTCAGCTCTGCCATCTCGGCTCCTCCATCTTTCCTTGTGTCTCAGTCGTTCTTCTGAAATGTGCGGTGCTCAGCCTCGAGGTGCTCTCGAAGCTGGTCGAGCCGGCCACGGGCCGACGCATCGACGAACAGGTCGCCGACCTCGACTCGGATGCCACCGAGCAGCCCGGCGTCCTCGGTGATCTGCAGCTCGACCGGGTTGCCGGTGACAGCCTTAAGCGATGCCCGGAGGCGATCAGCCTGTTCGGTGCCGAGCGGCTGGGCGGTCGACACCTTCGCGACGCGCCAGCCTCGGGCGGTTGCGGCCTGGTTCACGAGCCAGTCGATGGTGCCGACGACGTCACGGGCTCGTCCACCCGCCACCACGTAGCGCAGCAGGCTGAGCGAGCCGGCGCTGGCCTGGTTGCCGACAAGAGCGTCGATGACATGCTGCCGGCGCTCCACCGGCAGATCCCGGTCGGTCATCGCTCGGCGAAGGTCTGAGTTCGACTCGATGGCCCGGGCGACGGTGAAGAGTTCGTTCTCGATCCGTTCGAGGTCAGCGAGTTCAAGGCCCTCGAAGACGGCAGCGGCGTACCCACCCACGCGCTCACGGGCGCCGAGGACCGAGAGTGCTGGCTCGGCGTAGTCGCCGTCACGCACCTGGTCACGGGCTCTTTGCGCGAGGAATGTGATCGCGGCGGGGACGTCCTGCGCGGGGCTCACCAGCGCGGCGAAGCCCGACAGTCGAGCAGCTGGCTCGCCGACTTTGCCTGTGAGGACCTGGACCAGCACGTCACGACGAGCGACACCCGTCACCGACGTGTCGGACATCGCTGCACGCAGGTCGCGGTTCGCCTGCATGGTCTCGTCGACCTTGGTCAGATCTGTACTCGCAGCCTCCAGGGAGGAAGTGTCAAGGGTCTCGAGGACCGCGGCGGCGTAGCCCTGGAGGGAGGCGTTCACGATCCCGCTCCCTCGGCGCCGTCGAGCGCGGCAACTGCCTGGTTGATGAGACTCTCGTGCGCTGCGGTGTCAGCCTCACGGCCGATCACCTGCTCGACGACCTCCATCACGACGGTCCCGAGCTCCTGGGTGGCCTCATCAGCGGCGCGCTGGCGAGCCAGGGTCACCTCTGCTTGTGCGCTGGTGATGATCCGGTCGTACTCAGCCTGCGCCTTGGCGTCAGACTCGGCCGAGATCCGCTCCGCGGTCCGATTGCCCTGCGCCACGATCTCGGCGGCCTGCGCCGTGGCCTCTTCGAGCGAGCGGGCCAGCTCGTCCTCTGCAGCAGCAGCGTCGCGACGGGCGTTGTCGGCCGACTCGAGCGCTGCCTTGATCTCTGCCTGTCGAGCGTTCATCCCCGTGATGAGGAGCGGCCAGACGAACTTCTTGATCAGCCAGATGATGAAGAGGAGGACAATGATCTCGACGATCAGGTTGATCATGATGCCGACCCTGCGTTCTGGCGGCTGTCCGACTGGAGCCGAGCCGTCGCTTCGCTGAGCAGGTCGGCGTGCTTGGTCATGTCGACCTGACGGCCGATGACACGCTCGACGACGCCCATCACAATCGTGTCGAGCTGCGGCAGTGCCTCAGCGATGGCGCCAGCACGAGCCGCTGCCACCGAGACATCGGCCTCGCCGACAATGCGCTCATACTCCTGGTGGCCACGCGCCTGCGCCGCCGCCCGTGCCTCTTCCGATGACGCTTGTGCTGCTGCCACGACCTCGCGCGCGCTCTGCCGTGCCTCCTCGAGGGTGGCACGGCGCTCGTCGTCGGCTGCTTCCGCGTCGGCACGCGCCGCCTCGGCGGCCTCGAGCGAATTGCGGATGTCAGCTTCTCGGTCTTCCATCGCCTTGGTCAGCGGAGGGACGATGTACTTCGTCGTGATGAACAGCAAGATGAAAACGATGATCAACTCGACGAAGAACGTCCCATTGGGGACGAGAAACGGGATTGTGGCTAGCTGCATAGATGGTCTCCGGTCAGTGTCCGGTCGTGGTCGGTCTCAGCGGCGGGCGGCGGCAACGCCGCCGCCCGAGTGAGGACTGACTACTGGGTCTTGAAGACGTAAATGAACACAACCATGAACAGCAGGTTGATGAAGTACATCGCCTCTGCCAGACCAACCGTCAAGAAGAAGTAGGTCCGTGCCTTGTTCTCGATCTCGGGCTGCCGTGCGATGGCCGAAATGGTCGCGCTACCGGCCAGTCCGTCACCGATCGCCGCACCGATCGCACCGCCGCCGAGGGCGAGACCGCCACCGACGAGGGCTCCGGCGGTCCTGACCGCATCTGCCGTGGTTCCTCCTGCCATTGCTTTCCTCCTGTGTGATGGAACTTGTTCGTTAGGGACTAACTCGTCTGACCCTCGTCCTCAGTGTTCGTCATGGCTCATGGCCATGCCGAAGTAGAGGATGGTGAGCAGAGCGAAGATGAAGGCCTGGATGAGTCCGATGGCCATATCAAAGGGCTTCCAGACGAGCTGGCCGACGAGGGCGCCGGGCCATGGCAGCAGCTTCACCATCACCAGGACCATGAGGCCACCGGAGAAGATGTTGCCGAAGAGTCGGAAGGTCAAAGTGATCGGCTTGGTGATCTCTTCGATCACGTTGATCGGGATCAGCGCCTTGTAGGGCTGCGCGTAGTGGCTCAGGTAGCCACGCATCCCGCGTGCCTTGATCGACTCGATGTGCACCCACACGATGACCAGGAGGGCCATGGCGAGCGGCAGGTTCACGTCACCGGTCGGTGCCGGGAGCCACTCGGTGCCGGTGTTGGGCAGCACTTCGATCCAGTTGCAGATGAGGATGAACAAGAAGAGCATCAGCGCCAGCGGCACGAACTTGCGGCCCTTGGGCCCGATGGCCGAGTCGGTGACGTCGCGGATCTGCTCGACGATGGTCTCGTAGGCGAGCTGGAGCTTGCCAGGGACGCCCTTGGTGACCCTGGCACGGACCGCGAAGCCAACGGCCAAGACGATCACTGCGGCGATGATCGAGGACCACACCACGTCGAGGTTGATCGACAAGAGGCCAGCCGGCCCGAGGTTGATGTGACCAATGTGATCACCGACGGGGATGTGTGCCGCCGCCAACTCCATCGACCTCACGCGATCCCTCCTTGTGCAAACACGACCCGGGCAACATTAGCCACGAACAGGACCTGGAAGATTACGAGGCCCACGATCATGCCGACGCCCAGGGGCGCGTCGATGAGGAGGAGGCCGATCGCGATCACGGTGATGACTGCCAACCGGGTGGCGGTCTTTGTTCTGAGCATGCGCTTGATGACCTTGCCAGACCCCTCACCGGTCCCCTCGACCTTGGCCACGCCAGCGTCGAGGAAGCGGAGGTTCAGGATCGCCACGCCCAGACCGAGTGCGATCCCGACCGCAGCGAAGGGCGGAGCGACCAGCAGCGAGATCACGATGGCGATGCCGCCGGTGACCAGCGTCATGAGGACCGTCCGACGCAGCAACCGCTGGAGAACGGGGGCCTCAAGGTGCTCGATGTTCTCGAGCATCAGCGCGCGCTCCCGCTCACAAGAACCTTCTGATCTGAGAGATCACCAGCACGGTGGCCACGGCACAGCCCACGATGAGCCCGACGAAGAGCAGCAGCGGTGAGGTGTGCAGCTTGGAATCGGCCCAGATCCCAAGCAGCACGCCGATCGCCACGCACGCAGCGATGGTCATCCCCATGGTGGCGAAGTTGGCCCACGAAGCGGACGTGTCCGACTCGTCGGGAGGCGTCACGCGAGGACTCGATGCAGTCGAGAGATGGCACAGCGAAACTCCGAGTTCACGCCGGCAGAGCCGGATGGGCGCGCAAGATCACGTGCCCGATCATTGCACTTCCTTCGGCCCAGCGCCAAAGCCAGCGGGCTGTCCAGCCCCGTCGAAGACCCCGCCGTCGGGCCCTGGCAGCTCGTCGTCCTGCTGGGGTCGCAGACCGGGGTGGAACCAGGTGTAGAGGGCGATACCGAGCGCAAGGGCGGCGAAAGGGATCAGCGGGTTCGCTCGCGAGTCGAAGAGGGGAAAGAGCACGAAACCACACAGCAGCGCTGTCCAGAGCCAGAGGATCACCACCGTGCGGCGTGGGCCATGGCCGAGCCGGATCAGCCGGTGGTGGATGTGGTCCTTGTCTGGTGCATGGAACCCCTGCCCCTTCGCGGTCCGGCGAATGAAGGCGAAGATCGAGTCGACGAGCGGCACGCCGAGGATGAAGAAGGGGATGAAGAGCGGGGCGAAGAAGAAGAAGGTCACGCCGCTGGCCGGCGCGGTCCGGCCGCCGATAACCATCGTGGACGCGCTCATCAAGAGACCGAGCAAGAGCGCGCCTGCATCCCCCATGAAGATCTTGGCTGGGTTGAAGTTGAAGGGGAGGAAGCCGAGGCACACGCCGCAGGCGATCACCGCCACCAAGGGGCCGATGTTCTGCCCGGGCAGCAGCCCGAGGTACTCGAGGCGCAGGCCATAGACGGCCAATGAGCCAGCCCCGATGGCGACGAGCCCTGCGGCGAGGCCGTCTAACCCATCGATCAGGTTGATGGCGTTGGTCAGGGCCACTACCCAGAACGCCGTGATGAGCGGGATCACGCTCGGGCTGAGAAGGTAGAACCCGGCGAAGGGGATCTTGAGCTGCCACATCGTGACGCCGGCGAAGTACAGGATGCTGGCGGCCAAGACCTGGCCAGCGATCTTGGCCGGCGCTGACATGGACCGGAAGTCGTCGACGAGACCGACCACGAAGATCGCGGCGGCGGCGATGAGGACGCCGATCGCCTCGTTCGAACCGACGAAGACGGCATGGATGCTCGGGATGAGGGCGGCGGCGATCATGGCGATGCACACGCCGACGAACATCGCTCCCCCACCGCCGTACGCCGTCACCCGGCTGTGCATCTTGCGCTCGTCGGGCATGTCGACATAGCCCACCTTGAGCGCCAGCGAGCGGGCTGGCAGGGTCGCTGCTGCAGTGACGCCAGCGGCGACGAGGAGGATGACCACGTACCAGGCGGTCGTGGACGGCACAGGCGTGCCCTATCCCTCGCCGGCGAGCGTCGGGTAGGGGTCGAACGCAGCGCAGAGCGCAGCCACCTCGGCCCGCACCGCGGCGATGGCGTCCTCGTCGCCACGCTCTCTGAGTGCCCGGCTCAAGAGGCCTGCGATCTGGACCATCTGGGTCTCCCCCATGCCCGCAGTCGTCTCAGCCGCTGTCCCGAGCCGCAGACCAGAGGTCACGAAGGGGCTGCGGGGATCGTCGGGGATGGTGTTGCGGTTGGCGGTGATCCCGGCTCGGTCCATGACCTCCTGGGCCTCCTTGCCGGTCAGCTCCGCGTCGAAGGACCGCAGGTCGAGGAGCACGAGGTGGTTGTCCGTGCCGCCAGAGACCAGCCGGAACCCTTCTGCCTCGAGGGCGGTGGCGAGCGCCGCCGCGTTGGCCACCACCTGGTGTGCGTACACCGAGAAACTCGGGTCCATCGCCTCCTTGAAGGCGACCGCCTTGGCGGCGATGGCGTGCTCGAGGGGGCCACCCTGAAGCCCGGGGAAGATGGCGCCGTCGATCTTCTTGGCGAGCTCCTCGGTGCTCAAGATGGCGCCGCCTCGCGGGCCGCGCAGCGTCTTGTGCGTGGTGAAGGTGACGACATCGGCGATGCCCACCGGGCTCGGGTGCGCACCGCCAGCGACCAGGCCAGCTGGGTGGGCGAGGTCGAACATCAAGAGCGCACCCACCTCGTCGGCGATCCCCCGGTAGTCGGCAGCATCGATCGTCCGGGCGTAGGCGGTGGCGCCGGCGACGATGAGCTTGGGACGGTGCTCGAGCGCAAGGTCGCGGACCTGGTCGAGGTCGATGATCTCGCCGGGAACTGACGGGTCGTCGCTGGCCGGGGTGAGGCCATAGGAGACGAAGTTCCAGATCTTCGAGGTGATCGAGGCCGGCGAGCCATGGGTCAGGTGCCCGCCCTGGTCGAGGCGCATCGCCAGGATCGTGTCGCCCGGCTCGAGCAGCGCCTGATACACGCCGACGTTTGCGTTGGCCCCTGAGTGGGGCTGGACGTTGGCATGTTCGGCGCCGAAGAGCTCGCACAGTCGCTGGCGCGCCAGGTCCTCGATCTCGTCGACCACCTGGTTGCCGCCGTAGTACCGGCGGCCGGGGTAGCCCTCGGCGTACTTGTTGGTCAGGACCGATCCCGTGGCTGCAAGGACCGCGGGTGAGGTGAAGTTCTCACTGGCGATGAGCTGCAGCGTCGTGCGTTGGCGGAGGAGCTCGTCCTCGAGGAGCCCGCTGACCTCAGGGTCCTCTGCGAGCCAGGCGCTGAAGGGGGATGGACTGCTCACGTGGCTTGGACCTCCGTGGTCTCGATGGGTGTGGCGAGGGCATCATCGAGTGCGGCGAGCTTGGCGATGCGCCCAAGGTGTCGTCCCTCCTCGGGGACAGCGTCGAGGAACGCATCGAGGGCGTCGGTTGCGGTCACCGGACCGACGACCCGTGAGCCCAAGCAGACGACGTTGGCGTGGTTGTGCTGTCGGGTGAGGCGTGCGGTCGTCACGTCGCTGATCACCGCGGCGCGCACGCCCGAGATCTTGTTGGCGGCGATGGAGATCCCGATCCCAGTCCCGCACACGCAGACGCCGAGATCAGCGGCGCCGGTGGCAACCGCCCGACCGACTGCAGCACCGAAGTCCGGGTAGTCCACCGAGGTGGTCGCATCGGAGGTACCGAGATCCTCGACCTGGTGGCCCTTCGAGGTGAGGTGGTCGCCGAGCAGTTCCTTGAGGTCATAGCCAGCGTGATCGGAGCCCAGGGCGATTCGCACGACCCCATGCTACCGACCATCCCACCAGGGGCCGGTGGAGGCGCACGGTACGCTTCGACACCGTGAGCATCGACCCGCGAACACCAGTCATCGCGGCCGTGGGCCAGTCCCTCCATCGGCCCTCGAGCAGTGGAGGGATCGTCGAGCCGATCGACCTGATGGTCGGCGCCCTCGAGCAGGCGGCCACGTCGTCAGGTGGTGGTCGAGCGCTCCTCGAGTCGATCGATCGCCTCTCGTCGATCGCAAGCTTCGTCTGGCACACCACCAACCCCTCGCTGCTCGTCACCGAACGGCTCGGGCTCAGCGTTGATGACCTGGTCCTGACCGCCACTGGCGGCGCGACGCCAGAGAAGCTCGTCGCCGACGCGTGCGCGACTATCTCGGCTGGCGAGCGAGAGGTCGTGGCCTTCGTCGGCGCCGAAGCAATGGCGTCCAAGGCTGCTGCCAAGAAGGACCCCTCGCTCGGGTCCGGACGGTTCTTCGTCCAGGACCCAGAGACCACGCCGGCACCACGAGCCTTCGGCGTCGACGCGCTGCCCCTGACAGAGCTCGAGATGGCTCGAGGCGTGCTCCAGCCGGTGTCGATCTACCCGCTCTTCGAGAACGCCAGGCGACAGCGCCTAGGCATCGACCTCGCGACCCAGCGACAGGGGCTCGGCGACCTCTGGGCCAGCTTTGCCGACGTGGCGGCGTCGAATCCCTATGCCTGGATCACCGATGCACCTGATGCCACGACCATCCTGACGCCGACCGAGGCGAACCGGATGATCGCTGAGCCGTACACCAAGCTGATGGTGGCCAACATCACCGTCGATCAGGGAGCCGCGGTCATCGTGACCTCCCTCGAGAAGGCCCGGCAGCTCGGCATCAGCGACGACCTGCTGGTCTTCCCGTGGTGCCACACCCGTGGTGACGACCCGTGGTTCGTCTCCGACCGTCCCGACCTTGGTCGCTCACCAGCCCTCGAGCTGATCGCCGCCGAGATCCTCGCCCTCGGTGGCGTCGGCATCGACGACATCGAGCACATCGACCTCTACAGCTGCTTCCCCGTCGCCGTCGAGCTCGCGGCCGAGGCGCTTGGTCTCGACCCACTTCGACCCAGTCGAGAGCTGACGCTGACTGGTGGGCTCACCTTCGCCGGCGGGCCAGGCAACAACTACGTGACTCACTCACTCGCCACCATGGTCGAGACCCTGCAAGCTGACCCAGGTGCGCTCGGACTCGTCAGCGGGCTCAGCTACTTCGCCACGAACCACGCCATGGGGATCTACTCGACCACCCCACCTCGGGTTCCCTACCGTGCCACCAGCGTCCAACAGGCGCTCGATGCGCTTCCCACGCAGCCCATCGCTGACCACCTCGAGGGGCAACTCGTCGTCGAGACGTTCACCATCACCCATGACCGACAGGGGCCCTCGCTCGGGACCTTCGCAGTCCGTGACACATCGGGAACACGGTCGTGGGCCACGATCGCCGATCGATCTGCGCTCGACGACCTCAGCGGGACCGACCTCGTCGGGCGGGCGTGCACGATGATGCCCGACGGCGCACTCAACCTGCGCTGATCGCCACGTCCAGCGTCGCCCGGCTGATCGGTCCTTGGCGCAGGACCTCGAGTCGGCCAGTCGCCATCGACACCACCGTGGACGGCAGGCCATCTCGCACACCCCCGTCGAGCACTGCTGTCACCACCGTGCTGTGCCCGAGGGACGCCACCACCTCTGCCGGCGAGGTCGCAGGTGGCTCGCCCGAGCGGTTGGCGCTCGTCACCGCCAATGGCCCCGTGCGCTTGAGGAGCGAGCGAAGCGCCGCGTCATCTGGACAGCGCACGCCGACGGTCCCTGTCGACCCCACCAGGCGCGCGAGCTGCTCGTCGCAGTCCACCACGATGGTCAGCGCCCCGGGCCACAGCCTGCCGAGCGAGCGCGTCGATTCGTCGAGTCGCCCGAGCAGCTCCTCGAGCTGTTCGGCGCTGGCCACGAGGACCGGCAGCGGCACGTCGCTGCGGCGACCCTTGGCCTCGAACAGGCTCGCCACCGCAGCAGGATGGACCAGCGAGGCCGCCACGCCGTAGACGGTGTCGGTCGGGATCGCCACCACGCCCCCTTCGTCGAGCAGCGATGCAGCCTCGTCGATCGAGCTGAGCACCCTCATGGCCGAACCGCCGTGATGCCCCGTGGGTGCTGCGCAAGATCGGCGAAGCCCTGTGGGTCGACGAAGCCGAGTGTCGCTGCGAGTCGCAGTGCTGCGTCAACCTGGTGCTCGGCCATCTCGATCGTGACCACCCCACCGGGGGCTAGCAACCACCATGCATGCTCGAGCACCGTCTCGACGTCCCCGAAGCCTGGCGTCCCGTCGGTCCCTGCGGGGCTGACCAAGGCCTCATCAGGTTCGTGGTCGAGGACAGGATCGAGCGCGAGCCGCTCATCGGCTGCGATGTAAGGAGGGTTCGAGACGAGGAGGTGGAACCGTCCTCGGCTCGAGGTCGGAACCGCATCTCCCCAGCTGCCGAGGTGGAGCTCTGCATCGACGCCGAGTCGCGATGCGTTCGCAGTCGCCAGCTCGAGCGCGGCGGCAGACCGATCGGTCAGCACCAGCGACTCGACCGGTGTCTCATCGGCCAGCTCGGTCGCCAGGCTCAGGCCGATCGCCCCTGACCCTGTCCCGAGATCGACGATCCACAGTCCCCCGCCGCCCGGCCGAGTGGCTCGCCAACGCGTGAGGGCTGCGTCGACGGTCTGCTCGGTCTCAGGACGTGGGATCAGGGCGCGGGCATCGATCTCGAGCTCGAGCGAGCGGAACGGCCAGGTGCCGAGCAGGTACTGCAACGGCTCGCCTGCTGCTCGTCGCCGCGCGATGGTGCGAGCCTCGGCCGGGTCGTCGGCGTGCTCCACGATCCACGTCGCCTCTTGCCGAGAGCCAACCACGAGGGCCAGCTCTGCGATGAGGCCGCTGTCAGCCACCGGCCTCATCGGTCAGCTGCCTGGCTCGCTTGGCGGCCATGAGCGCATCGACAATCTCATCGAGGTCGCCGCCGAGCACTGCGTCGAGCTTGTAGAGGGTCAGGTTGATCCGATGGTCGGTCACCCGACTCTCTTTGAAGTTGTAGGTCCGGATCTTCTCCGAGCGTCCGCCACCACCGACCTGCGAGCGTCGAAGATCTCCCACCTCGGCCGCATGTGCGTCCTGCGCGGCCTTGAGCAGCCGGCTCCTGAGCACGAGCATGGCCTTGGCCCGGTTCTGGATCTGGCTCTTCTCGTCCTGCATGGCCACGACGATCCCGGTCGGTAGGTGCGTGATGCGCACCGCCGAGTCCGTCGTGTTGACGCTCTGCCCACCAGGCCCGCTCGAGCGGTAGACGTCGATCTTGAGGTCGTTCGGATCGATGTCCACGTCGACCTCATCTGCTTCAGGCAGCACCGTCACCGTGGCCGAGGAGGTGTGGATCCGACCCTTGGCCTCTGTCACCGGGACACGCTGGACTCGGTGCACGCCGCCCTCGTGCTCGAAGCGGCTCCAGGCGTCCTTGCCAACCACCTTGAAGACGACCTCGTCGAGGCCGTCGCGCTCAGAGGCCTGCTCCTCGATCACCTCGACCTTGAGCTTTCGGTTCTGGGCGTAGCGCAGGTACATGTCGTAGAGGTCCCGCGCGAAGAGGTTTGCCTCCTCGCCGCCTTCGGCACCACGGATCTCGACGATGACGTTTCGGCCGTCGTTGGGGTCCTTGGGCAAGAGGAGCGCCTGGATCTCATCCTCGAGGCTGGCCGATTCGCGCTGCGAGCGATCGACTTCGGATCGCAGCTCGTCACGCTCATCGGGATCTGCCATCTCGAGCAGCTCTGTGGCGGCGACAGCGTCGTCGCGAGCAGCCTTCAGCCGTCGATAGGCGTCGACGACCTCGGCGAGCTCCTTGTGGCGCTTCGACAGCTCTCTGAGCAGCGTCGGGTCAGCAGAGGTCTCCGGTGAGGCCAGACGGGTCTCGACGCTCTGGAACTCGGCCTCGATTTCGTCGAGTCGATCATCAAGCATGGTGAGTCCCTCGACGCATCCGCGACGAGGTCAGTGAACTCAGGACTTGGCGCCCTTGGACTTGCGGCCATCGCCGTAGCGGCGCTGGAAGCGCTCCACGCGACCACCGGAGTCGACGAGCTTCTGCTTGCCGGTGAAGAAGGGGTGGCACTCGTTGCACAGCTCGGAGCGAAGCTCCGCCTTGGTCGACCGGGTCGTGAAGGTGTTGCCGCACGAGCAGTGCACGGTCGCCTCGACGTAGTTGGGGTGGATGTCAGCCTTCATTGCTTCGCTCCTAGTGGGTGCGGGGTGTTTGATTGTAGCGGAACCGGACGGCTTTTCAGCCGTTGGCCCCTCCCTTTGCGATCTCGGCCAAGAACTCGTCGTTCGAGGCGGTCGACTTGATCTTGTCCATCAGCAGCTCGAGGCCTGCAGCCGCTGAGCCCTCTGAGGAGAGCGCGTTGAGCACTCGGCGCAGCTTCCAGACCTGCTGGAGCTGGCCACGCTCGAAGAGGAGCTCCTCGTGCCGGGTCGAGCTCGCGTTGACGTCGATCGACGGGTAGAGCCTGCGCTCCGCGAGTCGGCGGTCAAGTCGCAGCTCCATGTTGCCGGTGCCCTTGAACTCCTCGAAGATGACCTCGTCCATCTTGGAGCCGGTGTCCACGAGGGCGGTGGCCAGGATGGTGAGCGAACCACCTTCCTCGATGTTGCGGGCGGCGCCGAAGAACTTCTTGGGTGGGTACAGCGCCCCAGAGTCCACGCCACCGGACATGATCCGGCCCGAGGCCGGCGCCGCGATGTTGTAGGCGCGAGCGAGCCGAGTGATGCCGTCGAGGATGATCACGACGTCCTTGCCCTGCTCGACGAGCCGCTTGGCCCGCTCGATGGTGAGCTCGGCCACGTGGGTGTGCTCGTCTGAGGGACGGTCGAAGGTCGAGGCGATGACCTCGCCGTTGACCGAGCGACGCATGTCGGTGACCTCTTCAGGGCGCTCGTCGACCAGCAGGACCATCAGGTGGACCTCAGGGTTGTTGGCCTCGATGGAGTGAGCGATCTGCTTGACGACGGTCGTCTTGCCTGCCTTTGGCGGCGAGACGATGAGTCCTCGCTGGCCCTTGCCGATCGGGCTGAGCAGGTCGACGATGCGGGCCGTCAGGTTGGCTGAGTCGCCAGCCTGCTCGAGGATCAGCTTCTCGTCGGGGAACAGCGGCGTGAGGTCCTCGAAGCGTCGACGGCTCCGAGCTTCCTCCGGGTCCATGGCCTGGACCGAGTCGATGCGGATCAAGGCCGGGTACTTCTCGTTGCTGCCAGCCGGGCGGAATGCACCGACGATGGCATCGCCCTTGCGGAGCGCGAACTTGCGGGCCTGGGAGATCGAGACGTAGACGTCCTTATTCGAGGGGAGGTAGCCCTCGCAGCGCAGGAAGCCATAGCCCTCGTCACGAAGGTCGAGCAGTCCACGGCACTCGATCAGCTCTCCCTGGTAGGGCGCGTCGGAGCCACCCTGCAGGTCGCGCTCGCCGCCACGCTCACGGTCTCGGCCTCGGCGGCGGTTCCGGCTCCGCCGGTTGCCGGGCTCACCGTTCTGGTTCTGACCCTGGTTCTGGTTCTGGTTCTGGTTCTGGTTCTGGCGACCCTGGTTGTTGCCGCTGTTGCCATTGTTGGCGTTGTTGGCGTTGTTTCGCTGGCGCTCTGGTCGCTCTGGCCGCTCTTCAGCGCCCTCGTCGCTCGAGGCGTCGCTTTCGGCTGCCTCGCTCGTCGTCGGGGGTGACGCCGGCGCTGGCGTGGGAGCTGGCGCTGGGGCTGGGGCTGGCGCCTCTGACACGCCGGCGGCCTCAAGGATGCCCGAGATGATCTCGGCCTTCTTCATACGGCTGGTGGTCTTGACACTGAGCTGCTCAGCGATCGTCTGGAGCTCAGAGCGCTCCTTGGCCTCAAGGACCGAGCGGCCGAGCTGGACATCGGAAGTCATCTGCTTCCACACTCCTTCTCTCCCGGGGTTCGCCGGTCGGACCGGTCGAATCTGCAGGAGAAGATCAGGGAGGAGGGCAGCGGTGCGCTGCACTCCGGACACCGTCCTCCTCGGGAGGGACTCGGGGAGACTCCCCCGGGGTCCCCGATGTGCAAGCCCTAGTGGCTGCTTCCGGGAAGGTACGTGACCACTCTACAGGGATCTCGCCGCGACGCGCAACGCAGCGGTTCAGACGGCGAGCGCCGACAGGATGGCTCCCATCGTCGGCTCAACGGCGACCGGCACCTCGATCTGGCTGATGGCTCGGTCTGGGTCCTTGAGTCCGTTCCCAGTCAGCACGCAGACCACCGTCGAGCCTTCCGGCACCCCTGCCTTGAAAAGGCCTGCGACCGACGCAGCCGATGCCGGCTCGCAGAAGACCGACTCCTCGGTAGCTAGCAGCCGATAGGCGGCCAAGATCTCCTCGTCGGTGACCATGTCGATGCCACCGCCAGATTCCGAGGCGGCAGCCTCAGCGCTCGCCCAGCTGGCAGGGTTGCCGATCCGGATGGCGGTGGCAATGGTCTCCGGGTGCTCGACGACGTGCCCTCGGACGATCGGCGCTGCACCTGCTGCTTGGAATCCCATCATCTTGGGCAGGGAGCTCGACCGACCTGCAGCCTTGTACTCGAGGTAGCCCTTCCAATAGGCGGTGATGTTGCCTGCGTTGCCCACCGGGATGAAGTGATGCGTCGGCGCGTGCCCGATCGCATCGATGATCTCGAAGGCCCCGGTCTTCTGCCCTTCGATCCGGAACGGGTTGATCGAGTTGACCACGGTGATCGGTGCGTGGTTCGGCAGGTCTCGGACGATCTCGAGCGCCTGGTCGAAGTTGCCACGGATCTGGAGGACCTTGGCGCCGTGGATGAGCGCCTGGGCCAGCTTGCCCAGCGCGATCGCACCATCGGGGATCAGGACTGCAGACGTCATGCCCGCCCGGGCGGCATAGGCGGCCGCCGAGGCTGAGGTGTTCCCGGTCGAAGCGCACACCACCGCCTTGGCGCCCTCTTCGTGCGCCTTGGTGATTGCCATGGTCATACCGCGATCCTTGAAGGATCCGGTCGGGTTGGCGCCCTCTATCTTGAGCAGGACCCTCGATCCAAGTCGCTCAGAGATCCTGGGCGCCTCGAGGAGCGGCGTGTTCCCCTCGAGGAGGGTCACCACCGGCGTCGATTCGGTCACCGGGAGATAGTCCCGGTACTCCTCGATCAGCCCTCGCCACGCCATCAGAGCGTCCCCTCCTCGTCGGCCACCACCCGAAGGACGCCACCGACATCGTCGACCGAGTCGAGGCTCGCCAGCGCCTCGATCGTCGCTGCCATCGAGCTCTCCTTGGCGACGTGTGTCACGAAGATAAGCCGCGCCTCGTCGCCGAGCCCGACCTGCTCCATCGATCGAATAGAGACCCCATGGTCGCCGAAGGTCGTCGCCACCCGAGCGAGCACGCCTGGGCGATCAGCGACGTCGATCGAGAGGTAGAAGGCGCTGGTCAGCTCAGCCATCGGCACCACGCGACGCTCGAGGGACGCTGTGGGCGCGGGGGCGGCGCTCTCGGCGAGTCGGCGGCGAGCGGCGACGATCACATCACCGAGCACCGCTGAGGCGGTCGGGGGGCCACCCGCCCCTGGGCCATAGAGCATGATCGAACCAGCTGCTGCGCCTTCGATGAACACGGCATTGAACGCGCCGCTCACTGCTGCCAGCGGGTGGCCGAGCGGCACCATGGTCGGATGCACCCGGGCTGAGATCCGACCGTCGCCCAGGTCCTCGGCGATGGCCAGGAGCTTGACGGCGTAGCCGAGGTCGCGGGCGAAGGCGACATCGACCGAGCGGATCCTCGTGATCCCCTCGCGGTAGACGGCATCGAAGGGGACTGCGCAGCCGAAGGCCAGGCTGGCCAAGATGGCAGCCTTCGCTGCCGCGTCCTCACCCTCCACATCCGCGGTCGGGTCACGCTCGGCCAGGCCAAGCGACTGAGCCTCAGCGAGCACCTCTTCGTAGTCACCACCCTCATCAGCCATCTTCGAGAGGATGAAGTTGGTCGTCCCGTTCACGATCCCCATGACGCGTCGCACTCGTTCCCCGGCGAGCGACTCGCGCAAGGTCCGGATCACCGGGACCACCCCGCCCACTGCGGCCTCGAACTCGAGGTCGGTGCCGTGTGCTGCCGCCATCGCTGCGAGTCGAGTGCCCTCTTGTGCCAAGAGCGCCTTGTTGGCGGTCACCACCGGGATCCCTCGACCAAGCGCAGACTCGATGAGCGAGCCTGCGGGCTCGAGGCCGCCGAGCAGCTCGACGACCAGGTCGATGTCATCGCGCTCGACAAGCGCTGCTGGGTCATCGGTGAGCAGGTGCGTGGGGAACCATGGCTCGCTCGAGCGAGCTCGGCTTAGATCATTCACCGCGATCCCGACCACCTCGAGCCGTGCACCTGCCCTGACCGAGAGCTCGTCCGCTCCCGCCGGATCGCACAGGAGCTCGACGAGCGCCGTGCCGACGTTGCCGCAGCCCAGGACCGCTATCCGCACGGAGGGAAGGCTGTTGATGGGCACCGAAGCAGGCTACCGCCCCACAGGGCGTCACCCGGATGGCTCAGACGTCGAGGCTGGCGAGATCTTCGAAGGTCTCGCGCCGCACCACCGTCCGCGCCACGCCATCTGCCACGAAGAGCACCTCCGGCCGAGGCACCTTGTTGTAGGTCGAGGCCATCGAGTAGCCATACGCGCCAGTCACCGGCGTGGCGAGGAGATCCCCGATGCCCATGTCCTCGGGGATGTGAGCGTCCGGGAGGATGACATCACCGCTCTCGCAGTGCTTGCCCACGACCCTCGCCACCTCTGGCCGCCGAGCGGAGGTGCGGGCCGGATCGAATGCCTCATAGCCCGAGCCGTAGAGCACCGGCCGTGGGTTGTCGCTCATCCCCCCGTCGACAGCGAGATAGGTCCTGATGTCGGGAAGCCGCTTGATGGTCCCCACCGAGTAGACGGTGACCGCCGCCTGAGCGGCGATGGCGCGACCCGGCTCTGCAGTGACCTCCACGTCATCTGGCACGCCGGCCGCCCGAAGCGCCTCGTGGGTTGCCGCCGCCCACTCGGTGATGCTTGGAGCAGCCTCCTCGTTGAGGTACGCCACGCCGAGCCCCCCGCCCACGCAGAGCTCCGCGAGGTCGAGCGGGACGAAGAAACGGGCGAGCACCTCAGCCGCCTGAGCGAACGATGACACGTCGAAGACCTGGCTCCCGATGTGCGCATGGATCCCCACCAGCTCCACCGCGCTCGAGCCCCGGAGCCGGTCGATCGCGGCGTGAGCCGCGCCTGAGGCGATGGAGAGGCCGAACTTCGAGTCTTCCTGACCCGTGCGCACGAACTCATGAGTGTGTGCCTCGACGCCGGGTGTGACTCTGAGCAGCACCTTCTGTCGCTCGCCCGACGCAATGCGGTCCAATCGGTCGATCTCGTCGACCGAGTCGATGATGACCCTTCGAACGCCGTGCTCGAGGGCGCTGGTGAGCTCGGCGTCGGACTTGTTGTTGCCGTGCAGGACCACACGCGACGCATCGACCCCAGCTCTGAGCACCGTGTGCAGCTCGCCACCGCTGGCGACATCGAGACACAGGCCTTCGTCGGCGACCAGGCGAGCCATCGCCGTGCACAAGAACGCCTTCGTCGCGTATGCCGTGCCGTCGCCGAAGGCCGTCGCTGCCTCCCGACACCGGGCCCGGAGGTGCTCCTCGTCGTAGATGAACAGGGGCGTGCCGTGTGTACGAGCAAGGTCGACGACGTCGCACCCACCGATCGACAGGTGGCCTTCATCCCCGATCGTCGCCGACGAAGGAAGGAGGTGTTGCGCGACCGGGTCGGCGGGGTCTGCGGTCTGGCTGCTCACGGCCTCAAGCGTAGAGTCTCGCCACCGACATCCCCGGCGGCCTCGGCCGATCCACCCGCGAGAGGGCGGGGGGCAGGCGGCGAGCAGTCTGCCGAGGGCTACGCTGAGAGGGCTACGCCTCTGTAGCTCAGTGGATAGAGCACCGGCCTCCGGAGCCGGGAGCGCAGGTTCGAGTCCTGCCAGGGGCACCCTGTGATCTGTCAGGGAGATAAGGGCCGCGAAATGCCCCATCTCTCATCCACCGGGGGAGTCACCTTGGGCAGGGTCGCCCAAACACCCCATCTACGCCGCACCTCGACCACGGCGTTCGAGTCGACAGCTCACTGGCCGCAACGGCCACCTCGTTGGCAGTGACGCTCATCCCAGCTGCGTTGAGTGTCTTGACCATGAAGGAGAACTTGGTGCTTTCCTCCCCTCCTACGAAACCGTCACGCTTCCTGACGCCACGGTCACCCCGGCATCTGTGATGGTGAGGGTGGCGGTGCCGGTTTGACCTTGGGCTGGGATGAAGAGAGTGGCCGCGCCGCTCGACGATGCGGTGACCGGAATAACGACAGGCGTGCCGCCGTTCAACGTGAACGTTGCAACCACACTCGATGAAGCCAGAGCGTCAGAGACCTTTATGGCAAGAGCTTTGGTGTGTTTGACCGTCTTCGGAAGCGTCAGCTTGGGGACGGCGATGTAGGTCGCTGACGTCGCCGACTTCTTGGTCTTGCCCGATCCGTACGTTGCAGTCGGCTTCGCCAGCGTGGCCTTGGCCTTGACGCTCACCACGCACAGACCGCTCAACGAGGTCACGCACGTGGTGGTGACGCCAGCGAGCTTGATAGTCACCGTCGTCGAAGGCGAGGCGCCCGAAACAACTGCCTGAGCTTGCTGGCCGACCTGCACAACCGTGGCAGTTGGATAGATGCCGAAGCTTGAGGTTGGGACGGGATACAGGGCCGTTGTGGCTAAAGAGGGATCGCTCGTACCGACAGCATTCGTCGCAGTGACTGTCACCGAGTAGGCGGCGCCGATGGCAAGCCCAGAGATGGTGCAGGTGTCGATCTCAGGGCTTGTGACCGTGTAGGTGCATGACTGCCCCCCAGGGCTTGCAGTCGCCGTGTACGAGGTGATGAGACTTCCGCCGTTGTTCGAATCTGACCACGAGACATTCAGTTGGCCTGGGGTCATTGCCTGAACTTGAGCAATCGGGGCGCCAGGGACGGCCGCAGGAGTGATGGCGCTCGAGGCTGAGGACAGTGCCCCCTCGCCGACGCCGTTCGTGTCAGAGACCTTGAAGGTGTAGCTCGTGCCGTTGGTCAGGCCGGTGACCGTGCAAGGAGAGCCCGAGCAGTCGGTCTTCGTCGTGACGAGGGTGGAGCCTGAATAGACGTAGATGGTCTGCGACGAGATGGCTGAGCCATTAGCGGCGCCGTCGGTCCAGGCGACTGTGGCCTCGGAGTTTCCTCGGGTGGCAGAAGTGATGGTGGGGGCGCCGGGCGCCTCCGCAGGAGGAGCAATCACCGACACCGAG
>Ga0118677_10005445_pt1 | contig 22250 bp, 19 predicted proteins | sample AliMusrvi5mmetaG_FD_86154 | JGI IMG/M metagenome (GOLD analysis project Ga0118677, IMG submission 86154)
CCGCGCTTAATGCTTCCGCCAGCCGCGCCAGGACGTCCCGCAGGCTGTGCCGTCGGGCATCGAAGCGCAATTCCGCCGCCGGGGCCGCATCGCGGTTCAGCGTAACCCCGCCGACTACCTGACCCGCTGCAAAAATGTGGTGCAGAAAACGTTGGCAGTCGGCATTGTCCGGCTCGGCGAACAGGGCTTGGCTCTTTACACAAATCACGCCAGTGCCAGGGAACGAAAGTTCGACATCGGCCTGGGCGGGAACATTCATCTTGGCACGAGACTCAAATCTATAATCATCAAACATAGTGGGCCTCCCTCAGGCCGGCATCGAATTCCCACCGTCAGGCTTGATGCCCTTGGCCTCGTTGACAGCGTCGAGGGCAGCGCGCCCACCGTCGATGAAACCTTCCACGACAGGGTTTTCCTGCGGGACTGACTTGGCCACGAACACGGCGGCATAGACGATGCCGTAGGAGATCATATACGAGGTGGTATAGGCAAAACGCGATGTGGAATGGGCAATTTCCGGCCCCATTTGGCTGATGCGCTCCTTCGCACGGGCGGCATCTTCGGTCGCTTGGTTCACTGCGTCCTTCATCGCATCGGCGACGGATTTAAGCGGGTCGGTCTGTTCGGCGGTGGTTGTTTCGATAGTCATGGTATTTGCTTTTGGTTGAGATGGTTATGCGGAATTAGATTTATTTATACCGGAGATGGACTTTTAACACTATTGGTCTTTAGTCCAATACGGACATTTAACGCTGTCTGTAAGGCGGACAGCATTTGATCGGCGGTGAACGGCTTTTGTATGAAAGGGGAGGAATTTGCTCTACAGGCACGCCATTCGTCATCCGGATCGTCCGACCCCGTAATGAAGATCGTGGGCAGGCTGCGATGTTCTGCCGCGAGATGTGCCTTGATCTCGAAACCCGACATCTGCGGCATGTGAATGTCCAAGACAACACAATCGGGTTGATTTTCTTGCAGCCAATCAAGAAAAGCCGGACCGGAACCAAAGGTTTCGGCAGCGAAGCCAAACGAACGGATCAGCCGCTGCAATGCCTTGGCCACGGAGGCATGGTCTTCGATTATTACTATTAATGTAGGCTTCATGCATACACATTAGACCTAAATTGCAGCATTGGAAATTGGACCTTAGTCCAATAAGGCCACCTGTATCAACAACATCGCGAATCGGGCCTCCCAATGCCAAGCTGCATGGCGAGTCTCACCAGTTCCGCAAGTGAACCTGCCTCCATCTTTTCCATGATGCGCGCACGGTGAACCTTGATGGTCTTCTCGACCGTCCCCAATTCTGCCGCAATTTTTTTGTTGGTTTTTCCGTCCACGACATGAATCAGAACCTCTTGCTCGCGGGGCGTAAGCAAAGAGTGCCTCCGTTTGATAGCACTTACATCGACCAGCGAGCGCCGGTTTTCACTGTCGTATTTGATCGCCTCGTCCACCGCACGCAGCAATGCGTCGGCATCCACGGGCTTGGTGAGGAATTCCACCGCGCCCGATTTGATGGCGCGGGCGCACATCGGGATGTCACCATGTCCAGTGACGAAGATGATCGGCAACGAACTGCCGTTGTCAGCGAGGTATTTCTGTAGTTCGTCGCCGTTCAACCCAGGCAGCATCATGTCGAGTATGAGACAACCGGGTGTCTGCGGATCGTACTCATGCAGAAACTCCTCACACGAGGCATGCGCGTCCACATGAAAACCGGCAACCCTTAGTAGGCGGGCGAGTGCTTTCCTTATGGCGGGTTCGTCATCGACGAGATACACGGTGGGCTGTTCCATTAAGGTCATGCCGTGCCTAAGGGGAGGGTGAAACAGAAGGTCGCACCGTGTTCGGAATTATTTGTCGCAGTCAGTTGCCCACGGTGGGAACGAATGATCGAATGGCAAATCATCAGGCCAACACCCAGTCCATCGGGCTTGGTGCTGACGAAAGGCTCGAAAAGAGTGTCCAACTGTTCTGCCGGCATCCCTTCGCCGGAGTCGATTATGGATACCCGAATCCCGGCGTTGGACGCTTCGGTGCGGATCGTCAGTTCGCGCTTTTCAACTGAAGAAACCTCCATTGCCTGGGCAGCGTTCATAACCAAATTGAGCAAAACCTGCTCTATCTGCACAGGATCAGCGCTGACTGCGGGCAATTGTGAAGTGAAATCCCTCACCAGCGAGATGTGTCTCATCAGTAGTTCGCTCGCGATCAGACCAAGAACCTTGTTAATCAATTCATTGATGTTGAATTGCTGGATGTGCGGTTTGCCCTGCTTGAAAAGCCCGTGCAAGCTATGAATGTATTCGCCTGCCCGCCGAGCCTCGCTGGCGATATCGTCAAATATTTCGGCCAGTTCAACAAACTCTCCCTGCAAGCCCGCCGACAATCGCTGCCCCACTTGCGCGTTTGTCAAAATGGCTGTCAGGGGCTGATTCAGTTCGTGCGACAAAGAGGCTGACAACGCACCCAGCATCGTTACACGGTCCATGTGCTCCAATTGGGCACGATCTTGTGCGGCCTGTAATTCCACGGCTTTCCTGTCGGTGATATCGATGCTTATGCCGACTAACCGCACCTGCTCACTACGCGAAACTGTAAGCACCTTTCCGCGAGACATGATCCAGCGAACGGACCCGCCGGGAAGCACGATGCGGTATTCGGCCCCAGTGTCCGTCCCCAACTGTAGCGCTTCCTTAACCGTCTCGCGAAGCCGCTCGCGGTCATCGGGATGCACGATAGCGAGAACGCTGACAGAGTCCATGCCTCCCTCTGGGGAAAGTCCGAACATCTCCTGTGCCTTGTCCGTGGCCCAGATTTGCCCACTGCCTGACTCCCAATGCCATAGGCAGGTGTTTGAGGCGGTGGCAGCCAAGCTTAAGTACGCCTCGCTCTCCCGCAAAGCGTCCTTTACGCGCTTTTGCTTCCGCCGCTCGAACAGCAGCCAAGCAATCAAGAAAGCCTGTGCAAGCAACATGACCAAGAGAATGATCATTTTGGTTCGATGCATCTCCCATAATGATAGTTCGCGGAAATGGACAACAGTGCCGTCGCCAAAATATCCGAGCGTGTACACCGCTGCTTCATCGCCTAAGTTGACTGCAGGTTTGGGTTAAATAGTGCTGAATCGTTGACTGGCTCGCTTTAGGGTAAATCTTTTTAAATTATAAAATAATTTTACGGCTTTCGGCAAATATTGCAGCCAGCTCACAGCAATTCTCATCCGGCATGGACCGCCGGAATCTAGTCTCCATGGACGGCGGGGTTTGTGGCCATCCCTGCAATTAGTCGGTTTGTGCAAACCCACCCAGGCATGAGCTATCCTGCCTGATTTACCTACAAATTCCTCAGAAGATCCACCCCATTCTTGAATGATTGGGAGTCGGTCATGCGCTTACGCTCGGGGGATCGGTATGGAAAATCCAGGCCAAAGGCCCCGTGCGTCGGCCAAGCCGTGCCATCGAATCGGACCCGAAACGGGCGATCCGTGGCATCCGTTTCGTAGGCTAGCTTGACCACTGGCGTCCGCATCTCACAGATGCCGTGGGAGGCATTCCATTCTGCGGGCCAGTGCGCCATGTCTGCCCAGATATCCGCCAGTCCGGCATGGCTTTCCGCCCGCATCCATTCCAAATGCTCCGTAGTAAGACGCAGTGTAGTGGGGCAATACAGGTGACAGAGCGGGTAACTGAACGGGTTTACCAACAGCTTGTGCCAGACTGCGCCGTGGACATATCCGCCGTGTAAGGTGATGGTGTCGGTGTCAAATTTTCTCCCAGGCGTCGCTTCGGCGCTTTCCCAGATTGACTCCTGTCGTGCATTGCCTTGCATTTCGTTGTGTCTGGCGACACAGCAGTCCGGTATTCCTGCGGTATCGCCGGGCTGGCTTGTGTGCCGCAGTTGAATAACGACATCGTGGAATACCGGTCCTTTCTCCCCTGGCAAGCCAGTTTGCGTCGAACGCACGGCCAGCCCTAAGGCCTTGGCCGTCTCGGGCAGTTTCATCACCGCGGCCCCCGGGATGCGTATCCGCCGGGAATTCCATACCCCTTGCGCGACGCCGCTAAGCGTAGTGTCGATCAACGCTTGGTTGAGTTGCTTGAAAATCGGCTGCCAATGCTTAAGCGCTTCTTCACTGACCCAGGCAACCGATAAAAAGGGCGGAATGGAAAACTCAAGTCTATTCACAATCCAGTCCCCCTTTGGAGCGCATGTCCGGGCTTTTGCTTTGTTGCGAAGCGATTCGGATCAGTGTGTGCTTGAGCGAGGTGTGCCGATCTTTTCGCCAGTGGTCGAGCAGGGCTTGCTCGAAGGTTTCCCGTGCGGGATGCAGAGAGAGCGGCAATTCGCCCCGCGCTTGCAGCATCTGCTCACAACGTTCGAACAGTGCCATCCAGACCGCGCAATGCTCGGTGCGGTTCCGCCAATCCCCGTTAATGGAGGTTCCGGGGCAGTGTCCCTTGCACATCGAAAAAAACCTGCACCCTTGGCATCCCCCCATGGACTTAGGGGTGTGGTAAAGCGCGATGTAGCGCATGTAATTCACCCGTCGCGCTTTGATGAAATTGATGCCTTCCTTGTTCGTACGACCGCAGTTGCTGCGTTGCCCATTTCCTTCCACGCCGCTAACGGCCGAAGTCGTGTAGGGATCGCAAGCGTTCCAGACACAACTGACCTTATCGTCTGTTGCGCGCATCAACTGCTCGATTTCCTGAAAGACATCAAAACGCAAGGTGGCGAGTTCATCCTCCAAAGCCGAGAAATACAGCATGGCCTCGACGTTTTCTTCCGGGCTGAGGTGGTAGCTGACGCGGACCGCGTCGTTCTCCACTTCCAGCAAATGCAGGCGGGCCGAGCGGATTCCCATGGCATCCAGTTCCCGGAACCAAGCTGCCATCCGTGGCAGCTTGTCCCAGGTCGCGTTGCCCCGGTGCAGCGTGGTGATGATTGAAGGAGGGATGCCGGCTTGCACCAACATCGCAATCGCGTCTTCCGTGCGTTGGGTGAGCGAACGGGTCTTTCCCAAAGTCCCTGCCCAACGAATATCGTTCAGATCTTCAGGCCCATCGATCGACAAACCCACGCCCACCTTGTACTTGAGGAAAAGTTCAATGTGTTCGGGGGTAATCAGCGTACCGTTGGTCTGCACCCCGTTGCGGACGTATTCCTTGAGGCCAAAGGCCCAAAGTTCCTCCAGATCATCAAGGGGAACGAGCAGCGGCTCGCCGCCGAACAGCGTGAAGCCGCCACCCTCCTGCCGCACGGCGGCTTTCATGGCCTCCATGTCGTAGCGTTTGACGGGCGGTTCGACGTCACGCTGCGGGTGCTGATAGCAATACTGGCAGCCGATGTTACAGGCGACACCGAGAGGGCGGAGTTCCGTGCCCATGGTGTCAGAACGGAATGTCCTGGTGCCGCTGGCCCGTGTCACCATGCTTGTTTATGATGTGCAGTTTCCTGATTGATACGTCAGCATGCGCATCCGCGTGCTCATTCACGCTCAGTTGTGCCGTGAAACTAGGGTTACTGAGGCTTATCTTGGCATTCACCCCCGCATTGCCGCCGACTTCCACCGATCCGCCGGCGATACCGATATCGATGTGGGGGCTGATATCCAAATGCGGCGAACTGGCGTCGGCATGTACTTGTGGCGGCATCGCCAAATCGAAGTGTTGATTGGGGTTGATGTCCAGCAACGATACGGTGAACTGCGGAGTACTGAAGTTAGTCCCGGCATCGACATCCCCATGCGCGTCTTCATGCGTAAAGATATGGTGGTCAAAGTGGTAGTTGATGATCTGCCCGAGATCGGCATGAAAACTATGCGCTGGAATACATTGGCTGACATCAATGTGGAAATCGGGGTTGCCGTCGATATGGACACCGGCCTGCAACTGTGCAAGCAGGGAGATGATGCTGTCTACCTCTTCGTTATATGCATGGGCCAGCACATCGAGCACAAAGTCGCCGTCGCTCAGCAAGCCAGCACCCAGTGCCTGTAAGTATTTGGTCACATCGCTGAAATAGTTCCCGAAAATGGTATTGGCGTCTTTGACGATCGCTGCTGCGATGGCTTCAGGAAGGTCTTTAAGGTTGTTGAGGTTGCCCCCCAGATCGACGCTTACCGAGAAACCGTGGTTATTCCAACTGAACGTGCCATTGACCTTCGCGCTCAAGCTGGTCCCATTGACCGATACCGAGAGCGACCCGTCAAGACTGTCTTTGATTTGGATGGTACCCAATTTGTAGTTGCCAATGGTAATGGTCGGGCTCACATTGAGGTTAACATTCAGCGTACTGGTGAAAGACATGTTGTCTTTGCCTGAGAAACTCACGTTAACGCTTTCCAACAGGAAGCCTGTGTTGTCGCTCATCGTGAGCGCCAGCGAACCGCTGGAGAAGGCAACGCTGTTTTGCGTGGTCAGACCGAGGATGTTGGCGTTCAGACTGCCTGTGAAACTCTCTGAACTCGTGTCGAAATCGAAGCTTGCCCCGCCGGGCTGCACCCCGTTACCGCCCGTGCCATTGCCGGTGACCGTGATGTTGCCGTTCCACAGGGATATCGGATCAATGTCCAGATTGCCCGTGATGCCCGAACCTTGGTTGATCATTAATGCCGCGTAGGCATCGAACCCCCAGAGGTTAATGCCCGCGTTGAATCCGACACCCGGCTGACAGGCACTGCCCGACAGCGGCCCCACCGGAACGGTTTGCGACTTGTCGCACCAGTACAGAACCAGCGGACTGAATAAGAGACCGCTCAAGCCCCTAGGCAAGTGAATGGAGGGATCGATGACCGCGTTGAAGATAACCTGCAAGCTCAGGCTGGAAGAATTCAGATAGAGCAGCGACGGATTGGGAAAATCGTCATCAAAGTCGATGGCCAAGGCAAACTGCTCGGTCAGGGTATTCTGGCCCAGCATGAACCCACCGGCAAACAGGAGACCCACGCCCGTCAAAGCACCGAACGAGATATCCATACCGAAACCGATGTCGAGCAGGGTGAAGCCTGTTATCTTGAACGGCTCCGCGATTTGCGTAGTGCTGCTCAGTGTGGCTTCGATATTGCCGGTTCCATCGTTGTAGCTAAAGGAGGTGGCGCCCGTGACCGTGATCTGCGAAACCCCGGGATTGCCGGGGATAGTGGTCGGAATGATCAGATTTCCGGCGAGGCTGGCCGATACCGGGTTGGTTTCAAAAGTGAAGTCAACGTCGCTGAATGTGAGTGCCTTGGGGCCTGTGGATCCCGGAAAAGCGAAAGGTCCCGGAATAGTCGCGGTCAACGTGATGTCATTTTGCGCCGTGTTGATGTCGATGGTCGCGTCGATTTCCGTGCCGGACAGCCCCTCTGCCAACGCGTTGGCAATCTGAGCGACCGACGAACTCCCCGTGGTTTCCGTTAACGTCAGCGTCGAAAGGAACATGACACCTTTAATTACACCGGTAACCCCAGCAATTTGCACAGTGGGATCGGTGAAGTTGGCAATAACCACCACTGAATTGCTGAAGGTCAACACCGCGAAGGGTTGCAGACCACTCCAAATATCCGTCAGGTTCACTGACGAATTTAAGGCTATTCCCAGGGCCGCCCCCCATGCGCCATTGTCGAAATCAACCAGGAGAGTCACATCCCCCCAATCGGAGTCGGCCGTCAAGCTCAAATTGTAATTCTTACTATGGAGGTCCAAGCTGGCGCTGAGTTGGATGTTCGTCAGAGTCAGATTGGGGATGACCGAAGGAACTCCCGTGATGCTTGACAGGTAGTGTGTGATCACATTGCCGAGAACACCCGATTGACCGGTGGATGCTTCGAACGTCCATGTAATACCATCGGTGCTGTCGTAATTGAACGTCCATGCCAAGGCAAGACTGACCGAAAATAAGTTGATGTTGCCGTTCAGAACCAATGCGCCGTCACCGCTCAAGCTAACCCCGGTGACGGTCAGGTCTTGATTTCCGATCACATTATTGATGAATCCAGTGAGATTGGCTTCCGTGACTAGGCTGTTCGGCAGCGTGATGCTTCCGCCAGTGATGGCGCTTTGCAACTGGGACTCGAGAATTTCTAGTGGTGTACTCATAACAATGGCTCCTCACTTGAAGGTATTGCAGCATTTTCTGAACTAGGCCGGGACCCTTTATGTATGCACATGATGAATCCTCTATTTTAAAGTGTTGCAGAATTTCACAAGTCTCTGTATATGCTAACATGCGTGGCAAGTCAAATTAAAAAATATGAAAATCAAGTTCATCCGTCATCCGGTGACTTAGTGGGGCAGCGAGGAGGCGAAGATTTCACAGCCGGATCAACAAACGCTGATAAACTATTTCCAGCAAACATTGAAGGAACAGCTTGCTAGAACCCCCCAACCCCCTTTTGCATAGGGGGAAATGTATTGCCGAGCGTATTACGCTAAGTGGTGCGTAACATCAGTAACTATATTTTTTATAATGAATATCCAATAGGAGAGCAATTCGTGAAAGAACTTCCACCCCATACCGCCACCCCGTCAAGGCGGACAAGTTTGGCAACCGGCATCATCCTAGGGCTTGCACTAGCGGGTTTGGTGGGTCCAGCGCACGCCGATGACAAGAAACCCGTTTCCCAAACTGCGCCAGCACCAAGCGACCAGAAAAAACCCAACATCGTTATAATCTGGGGCGACGACATCGGACAGGCTAACGTCAGCGCCTACACCAAGGGCGTCATGGGTTACAAAACTCCCAATATTGATCGTGTCGCCAATGAAGGTGTCATCTTCACCGACTATTACGCCGAACAAAGCTGCACCGCCGGCCGCTCCGCGTTCATCACTGGGCAAAGCGTGTTCCGCACTGGCTTGAGCAAAGTCGGCCTACCGGGCGCGGATGTCGGCTTGCGCAAAGAAGACCCCACCATCGCCGAGTTGCTGAAGGCGCAAGGCTACGCCACCGGTCAGTTCGGCAAGAACCACCTAGGCGACAAGGACGAGTTCCTGCCCACCGCCCACGGCTTTGACGAGTTCTACGGCAACCTCTACCATCTGAACGCCGAAGAGGAACCGGAACTGCCGGATTATCCGAAGGAAGCGGATTTCCCGGGTTTCCGCAAAAAATTTGGCCCACGCGGTGTGATTCATAGCTTTGCCAACCCGGATGGCACTCAGAAAATCGAGGACACAGGGCCTTTGACCAAGAAGCGCATGGAAACCATTGACGACGATATCGCCGCCCGTTCCGTCGAGTTTATCGAAAACCAAGTCAAGGCCGGCAAGCCGGTGTTCATCTGGGTGAATTTCACCCATATGCACTTTCGCACCCATACCAAGCCGGAGAGTTTAGGCCAGGCCGGACGCTGGCAAAGCCCCTACCACGATGCGATGATCGACCATGACAAGAATGTCGGCACCGTGCTCGCCAAGATCGACGAACTGGGCATTGCCGACAACACCATCGTCATGTACTCGACCGACAACGGGCCGCATATGAATTCTTGGCCCGATGGCGGCATGACGCCGTTCCGCAGCGAGAAGAACTCCAACTGGGAGGGTGCCTATCGCGTTCCGGCGATGGTGCGCTGGCCCGGCCACATCAAACCCGGCACGGTGTCCAACGACATCATATCTCACTTGGATTGGGCACCGACCCTACTGGCCGCCGCCGGGGTTCCCGATGTCAAGGATAAGCTACTGAAAGGCTACAAGGCAGGCAATAAAAGTTTCAAGGTACATTTAGACGGCTACAACGTCCTGCCGTACCTGACCGGACAGGAGCCAAAGAGCCCACGCGAGGAATTCTTCTATTTCTCCGACGACGGCGACCTGACCGGGATGCGTTACGACAACTGGAAGGTGGTGTTCGCCCAGCAGCGGTCACCGGGTACTTTGGCCCTGTGGGGCGAGCCCTTCGTGAAAACGCGGATTCCGTGGCTTTACAATCTGCGCACCGATCCTTACGAGAAGGCAACCGTCACCTCCAACACCTATTGGGACTGGTACATCGATCATGTCTTCCTGTTGACACCGGCACAGCGCTACGTCGGCCAGTTCCTGGCGACGTTCAAGGAATATCCGCCGCGACAGAAGGCTGCCAGCTTTACCATCGACCAAGTGATGGAGCAGTTGCAGGCACCGGCCAGCAAGTGATCCGGCGGACCTGCCGCCGAATCCGCTGATAGTCCGAGTAGGGCGGATACAAGGATGTGATCCGCCGGACGGTATGCCCCCCACAATCGCATGGCGGAACCCCTCCGTGGTTCCGCCCTTACGATCCTTAAAATGCTCTAAATATAGTGGAGATTCTAAAGTGCCTTTTCCAATGCGACCCTTTGTATACTGGTCCGGTGTCTACAATGCCGGGCTGTCCTTGCTGTTGCTGTGTCCGCCGCTGTACCGGGTGCTCGGTCTTAACATCTGCGCACCCATCTGGGGCTGGCTGATCGCCGGTTTTCTCGGCTTCACCAGTGCGGTGTTGATTCTGGCTGCCCGCGACCTCCGCCGTCGGGCTTCCCTAGTGTATTGGGAGGCACTGCTGCGCTATGTCGCCGCGCTGTTGCTCATCCCCGCTGGACTGTTCGGCGATATCGGGTTGATTGCGACACCGATGGGCTTGGGCGACCTCGCTATCGGTCTGGTGTACATGTTCGGCTTGCCCAAGGAACTGGGCATCTCCCATCACGCGCTGTTGTGCGACCGTCTGGAATAACGGCCTTGGTCATCGTTCAGCCCACCAAATGTGGAGTGCGGCGACTTGTCGCCGCTTTCCGAACCATGCGGCGACGAGTCGCCGCACTCCACAAACTCACCCATCGTGCTGAATGATGACCAAGGCCGGAATAACAAACCCTTTCACACTTTGGGCTAACCTAAAAACTAAGTTACACATGAAAAAACTGATTCATCCGCTTTATTGGTTTGGCATCCTTCTGTTCCTCGAGTCGGCTACGACTGTAGCTTAACCCGTGCGTTAAAAAGTGCATCCTATGATAAGAAAGACCAACCTATCCTTTTGCATCCCTAAGCCTTGCCTTGCCGCAGTGCTCCTCGCCTTGTGGGTATGCCAACTGCTGGTCGGCCCCGCCTTTGCCGGCGAGGCGAATCCTTTGCAACCAATCGACACCTCCAGCCCCCGGTCCACGCTTCTAGGGTTCCTTAGAGTCATGAACGAGGCTTATCCGAAGGGCTACGGATTATTACAGACGTATCTGGCTTCGCCGAGGCTCTACCTTTCGCCGGAGGAGGTGTCAACCCTGCAGGAATACCGCAGCAATTTGATCACAGCCGAACGGTCTCTCGACTTGAGCGACCTGTCGCCATCGATGGCCCGCGAATCCTCACGGCGGCGCACCATACAACTGAAGGAGATATTTGACCGCATCGGCCTCCCGCCGCTCGAATCCGTCCCGGATGAGCAAGCGATGGCCAAGGAAGAGTTCAAACGCTGGGCCGTTCCCGGCACTGATATCCATATCGCCCGGATCGAAAAAGGACCGCGGGCGGGCGAGTATCTATTTAGTGCGGAAACGGTGGCCCAGATACCCGAGTTCTACGATAAAGTTAAAAACCTGCCCTACAAACCCGGTGCCACCGCCGGCTGGCACGAGTTCGGCACCTACAATCCAATGGGAGTGGCTTTGGCTTTGTACGAGATTGTGCCTCCGCGTTGGGTGGTCGACCTACCCCTGTGGACACGGGCAAGCTTTTTTGACCAACCGCTGTGGCGCTGGTTTGGCATCGTGACCGTGCTGGGTGTCGGCCTTGCGGCTATTCTGCTCTGCCACCGACTCAGTCGCCACTGGGCCGGACAGGCGACGTCTGCCAGTCGATGGGCAGATTTGCTCCGGCCTATCAGTGTGGTGGTCGTGTCTCCGTTCGTTGTTTTGGTTCTTACCGATGTATTGAGGATCTCGGGGATTATCTACCAAGTCGCCACGCCGTTTTTGTGGACGGTGTTCTATTTTTCCCTTACCTGGACAGTCTGGGTAGCCGGGAGCGCGGTCGCGGAGAGTGTGATCTCTTACGAAAAACTCCGTGCGAGCAGCATCGATAGCCAGCTCATACGGCTTGTGCTGCGTCTAATGACCACGGTGATGGCGACAGCGATCCTCGTCGCCGGGGCCGACCAAGTCGGGTTGCCAGCCTACTCGGTGTTGGCTGGACTCGGTGTGGGCGGTCTTGCCGTCGCCTTGGCAGCACAGCAAACCCTTGCCAATCTACTCGGTTCCATTATAATCATGGTCGAGAAACCCTTCGCCATAGGCCATTGGATCAAGGTAAAGGACATGGAGGGTATCGTCGAGGATGTCGGTTTCCGCAGCACTCGCATCCGCACGTTCTACGATTCGCTAGTGACGATTCCGAGCAGCCAGATGGTGAGTAGCACGGTCGATAACATGGAATTGCGCGAGTACCGGCAAATTAAGACCCTTCTCAACCTGACTTACGACACGCCAGTTGAAAAAATCGAGCGCTTCATCGGGGGTGTCAGGCACATCATTGAGACACACCCTGACACCCGCAAAGACAACATCCAAGTAGTGTTCAACGATCTCGCACCTAATAGCTTGGATATTCTGATGAACTTCTTTTTGAAAGTGCCCAGCCGGATGGACGAACTCATGGGGCGGCAAGCGATTCTTTTGGACATCCTGCGTTTGGCCGAGGGTATGGGAGTGCGCTTTGCATTCCCGACACAGACTTTACACATCGAGAGCCTGTCGGGTGAACTACGAACCATAAGTGACGGCCCAGTCGGTCTGCCAGTAAAACCAATGCGGCAATGAATGGGGCGTCCATTGGATGACCATAAAATTTGGGAACGATTGGATCCATCTGATTGATTTTTCGCTTTGTTTTTCAAAAAATGTATTATATTTCGGAGATGTTTTAGCATGCCCCATCCTTATTCGACATTCAAAACCTTAAGTATCGCATTGGCCTTCACAGCGGCATCAGGCTTCCAGTGTGCTTTGGCCGTGGAAAGCGATGCCAAACCCAATCCATGGGCCTTCAACCTTTCGCTCTACACATGGCTGCCCGGTGCAAACGGTAACTTCTCCGCCGGACCGTTAAGCAAGTCGGTCGATGTAAACTTTATCGACATCGTCGGGAAATTGAGCAACTTCCCGATGGCCTTCAATGGACGCCTGGAGGCGCATTACGAACGGTTTGGGTTCTTCTTGGATGGCAATTACATGGACATGGACTTCAAGCCACGCTTTGACGGGGGAATCAGCAAGGGTTTGTCCAGCCAGTTGGGCATCATGGATTATGGCGCGACTTACCGACTGTTTGGCCCAACCGCTGCCGAACTTGGCACCAGCAGGGACGGGAAGGCACGCTCTAATGTTCTTGAAGCCTATGTCGGCGGTCGCACTATTTGGCTGGACAACCAAATTCAATATGGATACTCCGCCAGCGCGTCGGGCAGCAGGTCGTTCACCGCTCCGCTATTGGGTGGACGCATCATGGTGAATTTCAGCCCAGACTGGTTTGGGATGGTTGATGGCAATTTTGGTGGCTTCGGCGCGGGCAATGTGAGTTTCACTGGCGGTTTACTGGGGATGGCGGGCTACCGCACGTCTCTGTTCGGCCTGCCCACCTCGATTGAAGCCGGCTACAAGGCATTGCGTGTGAATGCGGGTAAAGGCAATCTGGAAGCCAATGCAACGCTGAACGGGCCTTTCATTGGGCTGACAGGCTATTGGTAAATGGTGTAATTTGTCTAAAAACCATATCCGCGCCCATGCATGATCGCCTCTTTATTGATATAAGATATATTTATGCATATATTAAGAAAAAATAACTTTTATTTATGCATTACTCCCTGTATAAAGTCTGGATAAAGTCAGCCTCGATATGAAACGGGCCGCACCGTGCCCCCAATATCCCGCTGAATTTTCCGAAAACGCCCGACAAACGCATGAATTTCGTGACAAAGGCGTTTTCGCTGATAGAATTTACCGTTTACTTCCCATCCCATAACAACACACAACAGGAGCAGAACATGCCTTCACGTCGTGAATTAGCCAATGCCATCCGTGCCCTCAGCATGGACGCCGTCCAGAAAGCCAACTCCGGTCACCCGGGCGCGCCGATGGGCATGGCGGACATCGCCGAGGTGCTGTGGAACGATTACTTGCGCCACAACCCCGCCAACCCGAAATGGCCCGACCGCGACCGTTTCGTGCTGTCGAACGGCCACGGCTCAATGCTGATTTACTCCTTGCTGCACCTGACCGGCTACGACCTGCCAATCGAGGAACTCCAGCAGTTCCGCCAGTTGCATTCGAAAACCCCGGGCCATCCCGAGTACGGCTACACCGCCGGCGTGGAAACCACCACCGGCCCGCTGGGCCAGGGCATCACCAACGCCGTCGGCTTCGCCATCGCCGAGCGCGCCTTGGCCGGCCAGTTCAACCGCCCCGGCCACACCATCGTCGACCACAACACCTATGTGTTCCTGGGCGACGGCTGCCTGATGGAAGGCATTTCGCACGAGGCATGCTCGCTGGCCGGTTCCTTAGGGCTGGGCAAGCTGATCGCCTTCTATGACGACAACAACATTTCCATCGACGGCGAAGTGCGCGGCCACGGCGACACCCCCGGCTGGTTCCTGGACAACACCCCGAAGCGCTTTGAAGCCTACGGCTGGCATGTCATCCCCAAGGTTGACGGCCACGACGCCGACGCAGTCAAGGCCGCCGTCGAGGAGGCCCGCAAGGTCACCGGCAAGCCGACCCTGATCTGCGCCCAGACCATCATCGGCTTCGGCTCGCCGAACAAGCAGGGCAAGGAAGAGTGCCACGGCGCGGCGCTGGGCAATGACGAAGTCGCCCTGGTCCGCGAGACCTTGGGTTGGAACTACCCGGCGTTTGAAATCCCCGCCGACATCTACGAAGGCTGGAGTGCGAAGGAAACCGGCGCGAAGTACGAGAACGAGTGGAACGACCGCTTCGAGGACTACCGCCGCGAATTCCCCGAATTGGCCGCCGAGTTCGAGCGTCGCGTCATCAATGGCGAACTGCCGAAAGACTGGGCCGAGAAGTCCGCCGCCTTCATCAGTGCCGTGGACGCGAAGGGCGAGACCATCGCCAGCCGCAAGGCTTCGCAGAACACCCTGAACGGCTTCGGGCCGCTGCTGCCGGAACTGCTGGGCGGCTCCGCCGACCTGGCCGGTTCCAACCTGACCCTGTGGAAAGGCTGCAAGGATGTCAACGCCCCCGGCCATGACGGCAATTATGTCTACTACGGCGTGCGCGAGTTCGGCATGTCGGCGATCATGAACGGCATCGTCCTGCACGGCGGCTTCATCCCCTACGGCGCGACCTTCCTGATGTTCTCCGAGTACGCCCGCAACGCGCTGCGCATGGCGGCGCTGATGAAGGCCCCGACCATCTTCGTCTACACCCACGACTCCATCGGCCTGGGCGAAGACGGCCCGACCCACCAGCCGGTCGAGCAGACCGCCACCCTGCGCCTGATCCCGAACATGCAGGTGTGGCGCCCGGCCGACGCGGTCGAGTCCGCCGTGTCGTGGAAGGCGGCCATCGAGCGCAAGGACGGCCCGTCCACGCTGATCTTCTCGCGCCAGAACCTGCCGCACATCCCGCGCACCGCGCAGCAGATCGCCGACATCGCCAAGGGCGGCTACGTCGTCAGCGGCGGCGAGGGCGTGCCCGACGCGATCATCATCGCCACCGGCTCGGAAGTCGAGTTGGCGGTGAAGGCCGCCGAGGCGCTGTCTGCGAAGGGCAAGAAGATCCGCGTGGTTTCCCTGCCGTCCACCAACGTGTTTGACGCGCAGGATGCCGCCTACCGCGAATCCGTCCTGCCTGCCGCCGTCACCAAGCGCGTCGTGGTCGAGGCCGGCGTCACCGACTCCTGGTGGAAATACGCCGGCAGCAACGGCAAGGTGGTCGGCCTAGACCGCTTCGGCGAATCCGCCCCCGCGCCCAAGCTGTTCAAGGAATTCGGCTTCACGCCCGAGAATGTCGCCGCCGTGGTCGAGTCCATCCTGTAACACCCCTTAGGGTTCCCGCGCCCCGGCGCGGGACTTGGGGCTTAAGGCAAACAAAAAGCCCGGTGGTTCAGGCCACCGGGCTTTTTTGTGCCTGAAAATTGAGTTTGCAGAAACGTGGCATGGTCATCACCACAAATACGCCAAAAATGAAGAACTCGAACCGGGTAGTTACAGGCCTATTTTTGGTCATGAAAACCAAACATAGTGATGGTTTAACCATGTATGTCGGGTAAAGGATGTATCATTGTCCGACGATCTTGCCGGAATGTCGAGAGCAAGGCATCTAACCTACAAGCCTAAAACCAATCGAGGCAAACCGTATGTCATCTCAACCCAAACACAGTTATTCCGTGGAAGAGTATCTCGCCCTTGACCGCGAGGCGGAATACAAGAACGAATATGTGGCTGGTGAAATATTTGCGATGGGCGGCGCGTCGCCTAAACATGTGTTGATCGCGGGCAATACCGCACGGGAATTCGGCAATCGTCTGCGGGATACTAATTGCCAAGTCTATTCGGCTGATTTGCGCGTCCAGGCGGACGTGGGAAACGCTTACCATTACCCCGACGTGGCCGTGGTGTGCGGCAGGCCGGAGTATCTGGACAAGCGGAAAGACACTGTCACCAACCCTCTTGTCATCGTCGAAGTATTGTCCCCTGCCACCCGGAATTATGACCGTGGCGACAAGTTTGCCAGTTACCGGCGGCTGGACTCATTGCGGGAATATATCCTGATTGCCCAGGAAGCCTGCCATGTCGAGCATTTCGTGCGCAAAGAAGGATGCTGGGAGTTTACGGAGATTGATGACCGCCTAGGGAATCTGATGGTTCCAACACTAGACATTGTCATTCCATTGACGGAAATCTATGCCAAGGTGGAGTTTTTGGAGGACTAGTAATGTAGTGCAAATACTGATTGTCCTCCCGCCGCCCTTGCAGGACGAGAAGCCGACTTGGATGTTGAGAGCTTGGGTTCGTTCATTATCAATTAACCGATGGACGCCTTTGTCCGACATTAACCAAACCGCCGAAAAATCTGTCTAGCCACCTTGGCAATGGTTTCCTAGGTCATAATCGCTATCAATAAGTTGCTTATCCACTCCTGACCTTAAGTTGGGAGGATTGCCTATTACGCCAGTGAGGTTTTAATATGAAAACTATAGTGAGCGATGTTTCCCGGGTGACCTTGTTTCGCTGCAGCCGGTTCTACGGTGGTGCTGACGGCTAGCGCGTACCCCGGTTATATCTTCACGGGTTGGACTGGAGATTGTTCCGGCGCTTCATTGACTTGCACCTTAACCATGAGCGCAGCTAGGTCGGTGGTTGCTAATTTCATCGCCAAGACTGACCAAAATATTACCTTCGGGCCTTCCCCATCACCCTGTTCATTAGTAGATAGCACTGGAACAGTTTCAGCAACAGGTGGCTATTCGGGCAATCCGGTAATTTTCACATCACAAACTACCGATAAATGCTCACTCGGCAATAGCACTGTTTCAGGCAATACCAGCAGCGTTACCGTCTCTGGAATCAGCGCAGGAACTTGCACCATAACCGCCAACCAAACGGGCAATGACAATTACAATCCCGCATTGCCGAAGACGCTGAGTTTTGAGGTGACGATTGGTAAGACATTGATAGTAAGCAATCTTAACTCTACTCGTGGGATCATAAACAGCGATCAAACGGGCATTTCCTGTGGCAATAGCTGCACTGCTAGTTTCTGCGATGGGAGTAAAGTTATGCTCAGAGCCACCCCTGTCACTGGTTACCAATTTTCCGGCTGGGGCGGAAATTGCTACGGTTACGGTAATTCTTGCGTGTTGACAATGGATGCCGCAAAATCCGTCACCGGTAATTTCGAGGTGTTCAACAAGCGCCGTTCGAGTTGGAAGCGGGCTTTGCTGGCAAAATGACATACAATCCGCCCTGCCTTGCCAAGCTGGAACGTGGGATAACGCTGCTTTCCCTTCACTAAGACTGCATTGTACGAATGGCGCAACCCTTAAGGCGGATACAGGGATGTGATCCGCCGAATGGAAATAATTTGCCAAAGCATTCGGCGCAACCCTTCCATGGTTCTGCCCTACGATCCTGAGCCTAAACAACATTCAATAATTCAATGGGTAAATTCGCCAAACTGCTCCAGCATATTTTGTCAGACCGATCCGATACGAAATAATGCTTTTGCTCGTTGCTTGTTCCCAAGCTCCGCTTGGGAATGCAGTCTTTAGAAGCTCCTGCTTCACGAGGAACGGCCAACAACAAGCTGGAGCTTGGGAACTACCCCCCCCGAAAATCCCCCTAGGGCCATAGGATGCGCCGAGGTACGAGGCGCATCGGTCGCGATTGATGCGCTTCGCAAGCTCAGCGCATCCTGCGGGCTGAAAATCTGCCTGCAAATCCTGTCTTAATTTTTTCTATGACGCTTCCATGTTGACTGTGCTTTCGTCTAACGATAGCATCGCAGTATGATTACGACATTTCATGACGAGGAAACACGCAAGGTTTGGGAAGGCGAGTTCTCGAAAAAACTGCCTGAACAAATCCAAGCAGTGGCACGGCGAAAACTGCGCATGATCAACAACGCCCAACGCATTGAGGACTTGCGCATTCCACCCAATAACCGTCTGGAACTTTTGCGGGGAGATCGAAAAGGACAATGGAGCATCCGCATTAATGACCAATGGCGGGTCTGCTTTATTTGGGATATGGGCCACGCGATACGAGTTGAAATCTGTGATTACCACTGAGGAAGCGATATGAAGCAATTACCCAATATCCATCCCGGCGAGGTGCTGCGTGAGGAATTTCTCATCCCGTTGCAAATCAGCCAATATAGACTGGCAAAAGCCATTGGCGTCACCGATGCCCACATTTCGTCCATTTGCGCCGGTAAGCGCAACATCACGGCAGACACGGCCTTGCGGCTGTCGGCTTTTTTCGGCACAACGCCGGGTTTCTGGCTGGGGCTGCAAGCCGATTACGATACCGAGGAAGCCGAGGCTATGCTGCATGACGATCTCTTGCGCATTCGTCGTTTCGACACTGAAGCTGCGTGATGGGTAACCCGTAAGGCGGATACAGGGATGTGATCCGCCGAATGGAAATAATTTGCCCAAGCATTCGGTGCAACCTGTCCACGGTTCTGCCCTATGATCCTGAGCCTAAACAATATTCAATATTAAGTCAAACAGACGAGAACCATCTTGGTTCGATATAAGCTAGGGGATGAAAATGCCGAGTAAGGTCCGTAGGGCGGAACCATGGACGGGTTCCGCCGAATGTTATGGGTCGGTCGCCAGCATTCGGCGGATCACATCCCTGTATCCGCCCTACAACTCGTCACTAGTAGGCGGTTTAGGGCTGCAAGAGCGAAAGGCAAAGAGCAAGAGCCACTCTTTTCTAGTCCGCCGCCCAACCCGGCGCTCAAGGGGACGCGGGGTTACGCGTTGGGCGTTGCTTGTCCGGGGTTCCATTGCTGTGCTTCTTACAATGCAAGACTCCCACGTTAGTGTCTGTTTTTCAACTTTATTTTTGTTACATCTATCATTTTAGGTTAATCAGCCATTCGTTGCATTAAAAATAGTCTTTGCTTATCCATTGGTGACGACCTATAATTTTTATAGGCTCTCAAAATGTCATACCATGAGCATCCATCCTTTCCCAATCACATCAGAACACACGTTAGCTATTATTCGACAAGCTGTTGAATGTGGAAATGTCTTGATTCCCAACCCTCCTAATGGAGGGGAATGGTATAACCTGATGTCTAGGCGGCAAGTGGATTTATGTCTCAAGACCGGTGACTTGGTTGAAGAGCCTAGGGTAGACGCTCATGGTCATATCCGCTGTGTCTTGGAAAGGTTCGGAGCGGGTCTGGCTGTGCGCGTTCATGTCGCGTTAATGAAACACGAAGAGAGTTGGGGAATTGTAGTCATTGAAGTGGAGAACCGCCTATGAACGCCTATCATTATGTCCAATGCGGCCTGGACAACGTATGGCTGCAAAACGGTTTTGATATTGTAGAGACACCCTACGGCCAATCGGTAAAAATCGAACGGGCAAACCAGTTGGATGCCGTCATTTCCGAGTGCCTCACCAAAAAAGCCGCGCCTCTGACGGGGCGTGAGTTTCGCTTCCTGCGTTTGCGGCTTGATATGTCGCAAAAACGGATAGGGGAACTGATGGGTAAGGAAGCGCAGACCGTAGCCGTGTGGGAAAAATCGGAAAAGGTCAATCAAGATGTGGATTTTATGATCCGCCACATCTACCTGCAGACGGTCATCAACGCTAGGCAAACCTATGTTGAACTGGTTGACTATCTCAATGAGTTGGATCGTGCCGAGCATGAAAACCACTTATCATTTAAAGAAACAGAAGACGGTTGGGAAAAAGCCGCCTAAGTCTAGGCAGTCAAGGTCGGGCAACATCTTTTTCGTTGCCCGACGAAAAAAAGCAAAAGCCAAGAGCGGAAAGCAAAGAGCAAAAGCCACTCTTTTCTAGCCAGCCGCCCAACCCGGCGTTCGACCGCACCCGCGTTACGCTTTGGCTTCATTGTTCGGACTCCGTGGGCGCGGGGCGGTCAACTCGGGCGTTAGGCGTCGCAGGGGCGCACCCTGGCGGGCGACGCTGCACCAGGGTGCTTGGGGGTTGATCGTACGCTCGCCAGGGCGACAATACCTGTCTTTTCACGCGGGAGTAAGACATGACCGATTCAGAAGGCCTTGAAGTTGCACTTACACCAGTGCAACTTGCCGCCCTCTTAGAGGGCGAAGACTTCGAGGGCGAGGGTACTTTGTCCAGCAGGCTCTGGGGCGCTGCGGCTCTGGCCGGCGGTGCAATTGAGTTGATTGGGGCTGCCGCCCTCTTGCTTACGCCCGAACCGACCATGGTTACAAAGATTGCCGGCGGCGCCTTGGCAGTTCACGGCGCCGACACAACGTCTTCGGCGCTGGTCCAAATTGTCTCCGGTCGCACGCGGACCACCCTGACGAGCCAGGCGGCGACTTCTGCAGCGGAAGCACTTGGCGCAGAGCCAGGTACCGCCGCAACTGTAGGAATGGCGATCGACATTGCTGTTCCACTCCTCGCAGGCTTTGCGGGCGCAGCCAGAGTGATCGCAATCCGACGCGGCGTGGTCAGTTTGGTCGCCGAAGAGTCCGCAGGCGGCCACACAATTGCCCGCCATGTCGCTCGTACGGAGGCCCAACTCCAAGCGAGACTCGCCGCCCAAAAAGCGATTCCTGTCGCATCATCATTTCGAAACCTTGAAGAGGCTGAGAAGATAGTCTCTCTTGCATTGCGCGCAAACAAGGGAGTCATCAAGACTTGGGCCAAGTCAGCTCTTGCCGGACAGACAAAGGCGATTAGCTTCGAGGCTGGACGATCAATTGGCTATGGCGTAGTTCGGAGCACCGGAAAATTGACTGAATTGAGGAACGTACTGGTGGTCGTCAAGAAGGTCCAAGACCAGAATCGCATTTACTTTATTTTGACGGCGTATCCGAAACTGTAACAAGGGAAGAAATTCGATATGCAATCAACAAAATACCCTCACCTACAATCCTTTCTCTCAGGATGGTTTCATCAAGATTTCGACATCGTAGGAAATTCGATTGAGGCGATTGTGGATGAATTCAAGCAAGTATCTCCAGCAGCAGATGCACACGCAGTGGCCAAAGATATAAGAGTATTCATCTCCACCTTCGAAGGTCAGGTGGATAACGAATTTGGTCGAGATTTTGAAATTGATGTTGACCCGAGAGAGTTCGCTCCAAGCGTTGAGGCCTTCCTAGAGCAGATCGCAACTAGGTTAGAAACGAAATGAAGCCGGGTCGCGTTGTGAATGCGACGACTAACAAGGCCGTAAGGCGCAATAGCGGTACTGTGCGTATTGCGCCGAATGGGAAAAGAGAGCAAAATCCATGAATGCCGGACACCGTATCTCTGCCCACCAGCCAGGATAGGATAATCGGGGTAGGGATAATCGGGGTAAGATACGAATTAAATGTTATAGGGCCGTAACGCGGTAAGGCGCATTCAAGGGCGCAATAGCGGCTTGCCGCGTATTGGGCCGAATGGATAAAAAGAGCAAAATCCATGAATGACCGGCATTGTTTCCCTACCCACCCGCCTAACGAATAAGGTTAGATTGTGCGAGCGTAGCGAGCCACAATCTAACCGTTTGTTGGACAAGCCCGGTTTAGACGAGGCCTCTTCGAGGTTTCTTATGGAAATAGCTTTTT
>Ga0118677_10005446_pt1 | contig 22249 bp, 17 predicted proteins | sample AliMusrvi5mmetaG_FD_86154 | JGI IMG/M metagenome (GOLD analysis project Ga0118677, IMG submission 86154)
ATACCACCGCCTTACCAACGGTCCCCGTTACGACAACCACGAGATTATTGCGAAATCCAACGCCCCCGATTTCCCGTGATTAGCGCGGAGCGTTACAGGGATAGATCCTTAGGTCGGTGACCCGAAGAGAATCTCTGACTTCGCTCGTGGCGTAGATCTCCAATTCCGGGCCGCTCTTGAATCGCCAATATCGGAGCTCCGCAAACCGGGGCAGCTTCAGGCTCTGGTCGAAAAGCGAATTCAGCACGGCTGCCATTTCGGATCGGCTCTTCTCGTGAGGCATTTGCAATGAGTCGGCCATCTCATAGGCATTCTTCTCGGTAATATCTAAACGCGTCCCTGGGGTGGTTTGTATGCAATCTGAGAAATTAGTTGCCCCTGCCTGAGTCAAGATTGCTTCCGCTTCGTCAAGGGTTATTCCATCTGCAAGCGTAACAACTTGCGGGTTCGCCACAGAGTGATCAATCCGCAAGGCATCGCGCTTACTCCTGCATGAGGCAACCATGAGGAAAAGCAGAATGCTGGAAATCACAAGGATGGCGCTGATGGGCTTCTTCATATTTTCTGTTCATGTCCTACTGTCGGGTCAGCGCAGGGAAGAAGGGTTTGAGGTTGTGGAGTGCATGTCGTTCTTCAGCGACGCTTGGCTCGCCTAGGTTTGCGTTGGCTCTGTCCAGCAAGGAGGGGGGCATGTCTCATAGCACGATTCGGCACAAGTGACAACACATGTCGGAACGGCCCGGCCAAGCCACCAGAGAGTGACCGCAAATAGGGCAATCCAACGGGCTGGTCTTTGGGTGGGGAACAAACCAACGGTAGTAGCATGGATGACCGCCCATCGTGATCTGCTCAGCGATACCTCGCCCCAATGCGTGAACATGCCCGGCGACGTCCGTAAGTCGATCAGATGCCCATTCAGCATAGTCATCTGAGTCAATCCAAAGGACGTAGAGTGCTCGATAAATGTCTCGCCACTGTGCAATCGGTCTCACCAAGCCCACGGCCAATGGGATTGACTCAGGTGGAACTTCCCCAGAGCAAGTGCCACAATACAGAGGATTGGGCATGAGGCAGTCCTGAAGCACAATCGGAGCCACCGAGCGACAAATGCACATGTCTTCCGAAGTGTAATCTATCGGGCCAAGTGCTGCATATATGTCATTCCGGCCCACGATTTTATGGCTTGGCAAAGTCGCGTTCTCTTTGGCTAACGCCTAGCCCAGTCGCCGAGCGATTGGGCAGCTTGTGTAGGGTTGGAAAAACTTCTTCTGGGCTCCTCCCGGTCAGCTTCATGTTTATTGAACGGACGATCGGGCTACCTGGTACACGACCGGTCGTGTACCAGAGGGCAAATCCGACCCGGATGGCTACATTGCTGCGATTTCTCGTTCATCGAGATTCATTTAGGACCGCCGAAGAGGGGCTGACAAGGAGAAAGTCTGGGAAGAAAAGCAGAAGGCAGAAGGAATGCCATGGATATCCTATGTACAGCCCGTTAGTGCCATCAGATTTTTTTGGCACGAAGAACCAGCAGGGGGATATTCGTTTGGTGGCGCACCTGGGTGATGGTGCTGCCGTGAAAAAGGTCGCCGAACAAGCGGTGGCCATGACTGGTCACGGCAATTAAATCGCACTTCTCCTCCGCAGCTGTTCTCAAGATCTCGGTCGGTGGGTTGCCGAGTGCCAATTGGGTGGTGACAATCAGGTTCTTGGCCCGCAGGGCGGCAGCCGTCTCTTCTAAATAGGCACGGTCTCCTCTCATCTCCTCGGACTCTGCAAGTTCAAATTTGTTATAGTTGCGTGCCGCCCAGCCGTCGGCAACATGCAAGAGCAAGAGGGTTGAGCCGAAGTGCTGAGCCAGTTGCGCGACGTGCGGCAGGATGGTCTCATCCGCCGGGCCGTTTTCGAGGGCAACAAGGATTTTCTGATACATGGGATCTATTCTGGATTTATGGGTTTGCTTCATTTGCCGACGATGATGCGCCAAGCTTCAGTGAGGGATTCAGGCAGACTGTATATATCCATCACGGTGATGATGATCGCACTCGCCCAGCCAAGACTCATCAGGAACCAGCCGCTGCGCCACTGGCCCATGATCTTGCGCGAGGAGGTGAAGTGCAGCAGTGGAAACATCGCAAATGGAAGGATGAGGCACAGAATCACTTGGCTCAAATTCACCAGATCGGTGATGCTGCCACTGCCACGGAAACTGATGATGATGATGGCTGGTACCACGGCTAACATGCGTGAAAGCATCCGCCGCAACCACGGCCGCATCCGCCAGTTCATGAACCCCTCCATGACCACCTGCCCCGCCAGTGTGCCAGTGATGGTGCTGCTCTGGCCACTGGCTAACAAGGCCACCGCGAACAAAGTACTCGCCGCCACCGTGCCTATCAGTGGAGCCAGCGTCAGGTGAGCGATGCGAATCCAATCGCTCTGCGCTGCGAAAGCAATGACCTGCCCGCCTGCAACCACCACACTTTCCTTGCCGTAAAAGACCATGGCAGCGAGCACGAGAATGGCTGCGTTGACAAAAAACGCAATCGTCAGAGCGACGATTGCGTCAACCGTGTTGAACTTGATGGCGGTGCGGATCGAATTGTCATCGCGGCCGAATTTGCGCGACTGGACGAGAGCGGAATGGAGGTAAAGGTTATGCGGCATGACGGTTGCACCGATCATGCCGATGGCCACCACCATCATTCCGGCCCGCCGCAGATCGGGTCTGACGAGGGCCGCTGCCATTTCCCCGAAGACCGGCTGGGTCTGTGGCAAGACAAAGATCTCGATGCCATAGCACACACCTATGGTCAGCACAAAAACACTGATGAGTGCTTCAATCATGCGCATGCCCATCCCCTGCAACGATAACAGCAATAGCACGTCAAACGCCGTGATGACAATCGCCCATGACATCGGAATGTGGAAGAGCAGGTTCAATGCAACCGCACTGCCAAGCGACTCAGCCAGATCCGTGGCGACCACCGCGAGTTCCATGGTGATCCAGTTAGGCCAGCGAAGCCAGCGCGGATAGAAATCGCGGCTGCACTGCGCCAGATCCTTGCCTGTAACCACCCCTAGCCGGGCGGAAAGGATTTGGAGGATGACTGCCATGAAGCTGGCCAGTGCCACGATCCAGAGCAGGCCGTATTTGAACTGTGCCCCGCCTGCAAGATCCGTGCCCCAATTGCCGGGATCCATGTAGCCCACGCTGATGAGAATCGCCGGCCCTGAAAACGCCCGCCATTGCCTCCAGAATCCCGCCTTGGCATGTGGCACACTCACCGTTTGATAGGTTTCCGGCAGACTGTGGTGGCTGCCCGCCTTGGCATGTGGCACACTCACCGTTTGGTAGGTTTCCGGCAGACTGTGATGGCTGCCGGCCTTGGCATGTGGCACACTCACCGTTTGGTAGGTTTCCGGCAGACTGTGATGGCTGCCGACCTTGTCCTCGGTTGCTGAACTGTTGGCGTCCTTCTTCATCAATAGTCAAATGGATTGGGTGAGCCTTGGATTGCTGACAGGTGGCTGTGCGCGGCTGGCGGTGGTTGTGATAGTCATTGGTCTCGCTGAAATTTGATGCAGATCCTCCTAAGCAGGAATCTTCCGCAGATTGTGGACGCCATCGCAACCCTTGTCAAGTAGGACTCAGTGTGACCTAAATTCAGCAAAAGAACGAGCCAGTATGAATCCCTGAAGTACGCATCCCTGAAGTACGCATCCCTGAAGTTGCGATGACGCGGCGACTTGCCCACCCTGCGCGACATTCGGATGGTCCGATCGGACCATCCGAATGTCGCGTCCGTGCCCCTTGGCTATCATCTTCCCTTTCCGGGGATGAATCAACAAAGGGAGAGTCGAACTTGCTCGACGGCATGGCTGATTAGAGGGCGGGTGCTGGGTTTTGACCCATGCCCCTTTACGCCGATTTGAGGCCATCTCGGTTTAGCGATCATTCTTCAGGTTTGTCTGGAGGGCAATTGCTTGACTGTGGCAGCTACCGGCGAAACCTTCCGTTGCAAAGTTTGGCCCCAATTTTCTATGAAAACGTTCCTCCCGTTTGCTCAACTGCCGCTCATTCCAGTCGGGTGGGGCGTGGTTCTATCGTGTTGTCTGCCGCTGTTTGCACCCAAGGTCACAGCCACCGATTGCTTGTATGGCAACGGCACAATCGTTAGCTCTACTTTGTCATTTCAACTTCCAACTACTTGATTATCAAGGAGTTGGAACTAATTGCCAAATCTTCATAACTCGTTTATTATCAATAGCTTGCATTATGAAATGACAAAGTAGAGTTAGCATGGACGCTCGCGGCGCGACTTTCGAGGCGGTGGGTGTGCGCAACGGGCGGATTGATGCGATGGGCACACAAGCGGCGGTGGCAGAGCGACTGGAACGGGGGTTTTCGCGAATCGACTTGCATGGCCACACGCTGTTGCCGGGCTTCTACGCCGCTCACGACCACTTTCCAGAAGCCGACGAAAATGACTTGTATCAAGTCGATCTGAATAGTCAGCCACTCGGGACCGTCCACAACATCAATGAATTGGTCGCCGCCCTCAAGCGCAAGGCGGATACCCCCGATGGAATTGCGCGACTTGCAGGTGCTTGAAACCATCATCGGCGGCCAGCGTGTGTATGCCCGTTAGTTATGTGGGATATCCGAGCCACGGGCCGAGCCATTTTTCTGCGGTGGTCAGGGATATGCCCTTGCGCCGGGCGTAGTCTTCGAGTTGGTCCTGCTGCAACTCGGAGATGGCGAAGTAATGACTGTCAGGATGGGAAAAATACAGGCCGCACACGGCAGCTCCGGGATGCATGGCACAACTTTCAGTTAGCATAACTCCGCTGCGCGAGGTGGCGTCTAGCAAGTCGAAAAGCAATGGTTTTTCGCTGTGGTCTGGTTGCGCCGGATAGCCGGGGGCGGGCCTGATGCCGCGGTAGGTTTCATGGATCAGTTGTTCCGGGGTCAATTCGGTGGTTGTTTCGTAGCCCCATTCAACCCGGGCGTGATGGTGGAGTCGCTCGGCAAAGGCTTCGGCGAAGCGGTCTGCAATGGCTTTGACCATGATCGAGCCGTAGGGATCGTTGGCTTGCTCTAACTCTGTGGCGAATTCATCCGCGCCGTGAATGGCCACCACGAAGCCGCCGATGTAATCCTGATAGGGGACAGGGGCCACCCAATCGGCCAGCGCGACGTTGGGTTTGCCGGACTCTTTGGCGAGTTGTTGCCGCAGACTGTGCAAGCGGGTGCGTTCCACGTCCCGCGATTCATCGGTCCACACGATGATATCATCGCCGTCCGAGTTGGCCGGGAAAAACCCGTAGATGCCCCGGGCGCTGAAGCGGTTTTCGCTGATGATGCGTTCGATCCATGCCAGCGCGTCCTGATGGAGTTTGGCAGCCTCGACCGCGGCCTCGGAATTTTTGGTCTTGAGCACGCCCGCTGTCCGATCCCAGACGCCGCGCAGCTCCCACGTGTGAAAAAATGGCGTCCAGTCGATATACTCAACCAAGTCCCGCAACTCCATCGCCATGCCTGAACCACTTTCCGTGGCTTGCCCGCAAACACGGGTTCCGAGAAACGCGGGTGCCGGTGGCGTGTAGGTGTCCCAATCGAAGACCGGTTTTGCAGCCTGGGCATCTGCTAGAGTGAGGGTGGCTTTTTTTGGACCGGCGATAAAGGCCTCTCTAAGCCGCAGTTGTTTGGATAGATTCTCCGCCACGAACGCGTCGCGGCGTTCCTTCGATAAGAGCGAGGTGGTGGCAGGCACCGAGCGTGAGGCATCGAGCACGTGAACCACCGGGCCGGAGTAATGTTGGGCGATTTTGACGGCGGTATGTGCGGCGGAGGTGGTGGCCCCACCGATGAGCAAGGGGAGGCTCATTCCGGCGCGTTCCATTTCCTTGGCGACGTGGACCATTTCATCGAGTGACGGGGTGATCAGGCCGGACAGGCCGATGACGTCTGCGCCGAGCTCGCGGGCTTTTTCAAGAATCTTGTCGCAGGACACCATCACCCCCATGTCGGTGACCTCATAGCCATTGCACGAGAGCACCACGCCTACAATATTTTTGCCGATATCGTGCACGTCGCCCTTGACCGTGGCGATGAGGAAGCGCCCGGCGGAGCGCCCGCGCTGGGCTCGTTGCAAGGCGTCTTCAGCGCTGAGTGACGGGTCTGCGTCGAGAATCGCAGCGATGTCAGCACCCAGAAACTCCGCCTTCTCCGCCTCCATGAAAGGTGTCAGCCAGGCCACCGCCTTCTTCATCACGCGGGCCGACTTGACCACCTGCGGCAGAAACATCTTGCCCGCACCAAACAGATCTCCGACCACTCCCATGCCGTCCATCAAGGGCCCTTCGATGACCTTGAGGGGTCGGCCATATTTCTGGCGTGCCGCTTCGGTGTCTTCATCGATGTAGCGGTCGATGCCTTTGAGCAAGGCGTGCTCCAGGCGTTTTTCCACGGGTTCGTCGCGCCAGCTGAGGTCTTCCTCGAGCTTTTTGCCGCCTTGGCCCTTGAATTGTTCGGCGAGTTCCAGCAAGCGCTCGGTGGCGTCCGGGCGGCGGTTGAGCAACACGTCCTCGACGCAGGTGAGCAGTTCTTTGGGAATCTCATCATAGACTTCTAACATTCCGGCGTTGACAATGCCCATGTCCATCCCAGCCTGAGTCGCGTGATAGAGAAACGCTGAGTGCATCGCCTCGCGCAGTGCGTTGTTGCCCCGGAAGGCGAATGAAATGTTAGATACCCCGCCGCTTACTTTGGCCCCCGGCAGGTTGTGCTTGATCCAGCGCGTCGCATTGATGAAATCCAGCGCGTAGTTGTTGTGTTCGTCGATGCCGGTGGCGACTGTTAGAATGTTAGGATCGAAGATGATATCATCCGGGTTGAATCCCACATCATCGACGAGCAGGCGGTAGGCGCGTTCGCAGATGCGGATTTTTTCGGTATAAGACGCGGCCTGGCCATTTTCATCGAAGGCCATGACCACGACCGCCGCGCCGTAACGCATGATATAGCGTGCTTGGCGGATAAAGTTAGCCTCGCCTTCTTTGAGCGAGATGGAATTGACGATGCCCTTGCCTTGGAGGCATTTGAGACCGGCCTCAATGATTTCCCACTTGGAGGAATCGACCATGATGGGCACCCGCGCGACATCCGGTTCGCCCTGTAGCAAGTGCAGAAAACGAGTCATCATCGCCTTGCCATCGATCAGGCCGTCATCGAAACAGATATCGATCACGTTGGCACCGTTGGCCACTTGTTGGCGGGCGATTTCAACTGCTGCCTCGAGGTTGCCTGCCCGCACGAGCTTGGCAAATTGCGGAGAGCCGGCCACGTTGGCACGCTCGCCAATCATCAGGAAGCGCTTGTCGGAGGTGTGGTTGTAGGCCTCGCTGCCGGACAGCCGCAGGGCGTGAGGGATGGTTTGCATGTTGGTTCAATCGATCTGGTCTATCATTGCGACTCCCTTTGCGGGCTCTCCGCCTTCGCGATTTTGTTTCATCCCACCACCGGCACCTGCCGCGGGGGGACGCCGGCGACCGCGCGGGCGATGGCGGCGACGTGTTCAGGGGTGTTGCCGCAGCAGCCTCCTGCCAGATTGAGCAAGCCGGAGCCTGCGAGGTCTGCCATGAAATCGTGCATTTGCTGGGGGTTGAGGTCGAAGCCGGTGGGAGCGAGCGGATTGGGCAGGCCGGCATTGGGGTAGCAGGAGATGCAGGTGCAGGCACAGGCGGCGAGTTCCTCCAGGTGGGGGCGCAGTAAGTCCGGCCCGAGCGAGCAGTTGAGGCCGATCGCCAAGGGTTTCACATGGGCGAAGGCGTTCCAGAACGCTTCGACTTTTTGGGCGGAAATCATGGTTTCGCCGCCTCGGCCGACGGCCGCCGAGAGGATGATGGGCAGCTGTGATTGGGATTCCTCGAAGACCTCCAGGGCTGCCACGGCCGCAGCTTTGGCGTTGAGCGAATCAAAGATAGTTTCGATGAGCAAGATATCGCAACCGCCCTCCATCAGCGCCCGAATCTGCAGTTTGTAGGCGGCCAGCACCTGATCAAAGGTCACCACCCGGAAGCCGTGGTCGTCGGCATCCGGCGAGTTGCTCAGCGACACCGTGAGCGGCCCGATGGCTCCCGCCACGTAGCGCCGCCGGCCGCTGTCGCTGCCGATGGCGTCGGCCCATTTGCGGCACAGGCGGGCGGACTCAACGTTGAGTTCCCAGGCCAGGTCGTTGAGAAACGGGTTTTCCAGGATGTTTTGGTAAAATTCCGGATCCTTGCGCCCGCCCCGCTCCCGGGGATCCGCCACGAAAAACTCGCTCTGCGCCAAGCTCGTCGCAGAAAACGTGTTCGTCTCGCAAATGTCCGCTCCCACTTCGAAAAAGCGCTTGTGTACGTCCCCGATGACCTCCGGACGGGTGATCGAGAGAATGTCGCCATTGTTCAGCAAATCCTTGTCGTTGCCGGCAAATCGACTGCTGCGGGCATCCCCCTCGCTTAGCCCGTAGCTGCGGATCGTCGTGCCCATCGCCCCGTCGAGAACCAGAATGCGTTCTGTGAGAGCTTGCTGAAGGGCGGTGATGGTGTCGGCTTGCGGCATGCCGCTAGCATACCCGCTTTCTCAAACCATGCAAGGGACAAATCATCTTATCCGGATATGATGATGGGAAAATCGCGCGCCCCGATGCCCCATGAAATCACCGGATTTCTCGCAATCCCTGCAAAAATCCCACCGTCAGCCACGTATAGACGCGCATGGCTAACAAATTTTTTCGATACGCGCTGCTGGTTTTGGCGGTACTTGTGCCTGAGGCTCGGGCGCTGGAGGGCGACCCGTACGCCAGCGAGACGTCGGCCCAGCGCGATGGGCGGATGGGTTGGTGGCGCGAGGCGAAGTTTGGCATGTTCATTCATTGGGGCGTGTATGCGGTGCCCGCCGGAACGTACAAGGACAAGCCCGTGGGCGACATCGGCGAGTGGATCATGTGGAACGCCAAAATCCCAGTTCATGATTACTGCGGATTTGCCGAGCGCTTCAATCCGACCAAGTACGACCCCGGTGCCTGGGCTGCCTTGGCCAAGGAGGCTGGCATGCGCTACATGATCATCACGGCCAAGCATCACGATGGATTTGCCTTGTTTCCGAGCTCGGCGAGCAAGTGGAATGTTGTTGAAGCCACGCCTTGGAAAAAGGACCTGCTCGCCCCGCTGGCGACCGCTGCCAGGGCTCAGGGTCTGAAATTCGGCCTCTATTATTCCCAGGCGCAGGACTGGAATAATCCCGGCGGGGCCAAGGCCGAGATGCAAGACGGCGATGGCTGGGACGAGGCTCAAAAAGGTGGCTTCGACGCCTACATCGACGCGGTGGCCGTCCCTCAAGTCACCGAGATTTTGAAAAATTATCAACCGGATGTGCTGTGGTGGGACACCCCGCACCTGATGACCCCACCGCGGGCGGCCAAGTTTGCCAAGCTCCTCGCCCTGCGCCCCGGCATCATTCATAACAACCGTCTGGGCGGCGGCTATCCCGGCGATACCGAGACGCCCGAACAGGAAATCCCGGCCACTGGTTTTCCAGGTCGCGATTGGGAAACTTGCATGACCATGAACGATACATGGGGCTTCAAGAGTGACGACCACAATTGGAAGCCATTGTCCATTATCATCACTAATTTGGTGGATATCGCCAGCAAGGGCGGCAATTACCTGCTCAACGTCGGCCCCACCGCCGAGGGCGAAATCCCCGCCGAATCCATCCAACTCCTCAAGGGCGTCGGCGCGTGGATGAAGGTCAATGGCGAAAGCATCTACGCCACCCGCGGCACTCCCTTCAAGAGCCTCCCATGGGGCCGCTGCACCATTAAGGACGCCGGTGCCGACACCCTCCTCTATCTGCATGTCCTCAATTGGCCAGCCGATGGCAAGTTGCTCATCCCCGGTCTTGCCAATCCGATCAAGGCGGCCTCCCTGCTCGCCGGCGGTGCTCCGCTGGCCGTCGAAAAATCCCCCAACGGCCCGCTGTTAAGTGTGCCTGCAGCCGCCCCGGACGCCATTTGCTCGACGCTCAAGGTTCTTATCCAAGGCAAACCTGAAGTGACGAGTGTGGCGATTGGCCCCGGCAAGGACGGCAACATCACCTTGCTCGCCACCGACTCCATCCTCCTCGGCAAACAAATCCGCGTCGAACAAAAGGATAAAAACAGTAACATCGGCTACTGGTACGATCCGGGAGATATCGTCTCTTGGGATATTTGTGCCGACCATGATGGCAAATTCTCCGTCCATATCGAGACCGCCGCGCCTTCCGCCGGTGCCGTACTCAAATTCCAAGGAATTGGCAACCTCGCCTATTCCGTACCCAAAACCGCCGATTATACCACCTATCAAACAGGCCGGGTCGGTGAGATTTCTCTAACCAAAGGCGTCAGGGGCACCCTCACTCTGCGACCCGTCGCGGAAGGCTGGAACCCCATCAATTGCCGCAAGGTGATCCTCGTTCCCGAGCACTGACGATTTGAGCCGGCGCAATCAATTGGGGAGCGCCGGCGTCCCGCCGGCTGTGTTCGGCATCCTGCGGAACACTCTTCACCCAGTCGCCCGAGGTCTTAGCTCCGGTCTAACATTTCGTCGGCCCACGAGGCCGGGTCGTCGAGCGACTCGAGGTGGGTGAATACGGTGCTGTTAGGAATGGCTGCGCGAATATCATGCTCGATGCGCTCAAGCAGTTCGTGGCCGCGCTGCACCGTCCATGTGCCGGGTACCAGCACGTGCATCGAGATGAACTTGCGTGCTCCGGCTTGGCGGGTGAGTAGGGCGTGAAACTGGATCTCCTCTTTTTGATAGACGTCGAGCACCTCGCGCACCGTTGCCAGGTCTGCTGCGGGCAGCGCCAGATCCATCAGTCCGCAGATCGAGCGCCAGAGGATCCTTGAACCTGTCCACAAAATGTTGGCCGCCACCAGCAGGGCCACCACCGGGTCGAGCCACAGCCAGTGGCTGCGTGCCATGGCGGCCACCCCGACGAGTACGCCCACCGACGTCCATACATCCGTTAGCAGGTGATGGGCATTGGCTTCCAAGGTGATGGAGTGGTATTTTTTGCCGACCCGCAACAGCAACAGTGCCACCCCGAGATTGATGAGGGCCGCCACCATCGAGACGGCCAGCCCCAGCCCCACTTGTTCGAGGGCTTGCGGGCGAAATAAGCGCGGCACCGCCGTCAATCCAATGCTCAGCGCCGCCCCCAGAATCAGCGCTCCTTCCACCCCGCTGGAAAAATATTCTGCTTTGCTGTGACCGTACGCATGATCCTCGTCGGCCGGTCGAGCGGCAATCGTCAACATCGCCAGGGCCATCATGCCGCCCATCAGATTCACCAGGGATTCGAGTGCGTCGGAGAGCAATCCCACCGAACCCGTTAGGTAAAACGCCGCGCTCTTCAACGCAATTGTTACGAGCGCCGCCGCAATGGAAATCCATGCATAGCGGGTGAGGTTGGCGCGGTTTGTGTTAGATCGGGGCATCGCGCCGATCATCCAAGCGCAAACTGGAGCGAAAGCAAGACTTCATTGTTATGCGGCGAGCATCCGGGCATCCGGGTCAATTCCCAAAAAATTGCTGGCAAGGCCAGGTTCCCCTGAGAATCTCTTCTTGTACGACAGACATTTCTGGTATAGACAAAATGCGTGACTAATACTTACAATATGAAAGAGGCACAGGCGACGCTCACCCAGCTTTGCCGATCTGGCAAGCGTTTTGTCATTGCCAATCGCAACCGCCCGGTGGTGGTAGCCATGCCGGTTGAGGACTTTGAAGCATTGATGGAGACCCTCGACGTGCTTGCGGATCCTGCTGCCATGCTGGCGCTCCAATCCGCCCGCAAGGGCGAGACCAAGTACTGCCCGCTTGATCTTAACGATGAAAATTTCGGCCTCTGAGCAAGTTGCCTCTTGGCTTTGCGGGCTTCCTCCGCAAGCCAAGCGCCGGGTCCGGTTGGCACTGCGGGGATTGGCCAAGGGGCGGGGTGAGGTCAAAGGTTTACAAGGCCCCCTCGAAGGATTCAATCGACTGCGTGTTGGCGGATTTCGCATGATTTATCGACAGATCTCGGGCCGGGAAATCCTGCTTGAATACGCCAATACGCGGGATGCCGTCTATGAACTATTCGAACAGATTCTGACAAACCGCAAAAATTAGGTGGATGAGGGCACTTGTCAATTGCGCCGCAGATAGGCCAGAGTGCGCAGCACCGTATCCAGCACCGCGTCAAGGTGCTGGCCGAGGTCGGCGGCGAGGAAGCGCAACACGAAATAGCCGTTTGCCTGCAATGCCGCATCTTTGCGGCGGTCGCTCCGCCAGGCGTCGGCGTCTCCCAAGTGTTGGCCGCCGTCAATTTCTATCACCAGGCGTGCGGCCGCGTCCAACAAATCCACTTCCATTTCGCCACGTTCGTCAAAGGAGATTGGGAGCCGCGTGTTGAGCCGGAACACCCCGGCCATGTCTGGAAGCGATTCGAGTCGGCGATAAAAGAATGCCTCACTGGCGCTGCGGGCCCGATCCGCGCCCTCGGCCCCGGCATCTGGCGTGGTGGTGGCACGCACAAACAATTGGGCCAAGGGCCTGTCCACTCCATCGTGGATCAAGCGGCGCACGCTCGCCGCGTAGTCCTGTTTCCAGCGGGCGTCCACCGGCAGCGGCACTTCGGCGGGCCATCCCGGCAAGGCGCTGGCGGGCATCAGGATCGAGTATCCGACCGCCTCATAACCGGCACAGCGTTTGTTAAACATCCGTGCGAGCATAGGCACATCCAGATCGGCGTAGTCATACACCCGCACGCAGCGCTTGCCATCATGCAGGCGGTGCAGCCGGCCAACGTATTGAGCGATGGTGCCGTGCCATGATACAGGCATTGTTAGAAAAAGTGTGTCCAGTCGGGCGTCATCAAAGCCTTCGCCGAGAAAGCGCCCGGTGGCCAGCAGCACCCGGCCTTGATCGGGTGGGATTTCGCGGGCCCGTTCCAGTGCCGCCAGCAACGCCTTGCGGCCCATTCCGCCTTGCAGCGTAATCACCTGCTCGACCTCCCCAACGAGCATCCCGGCCAGCAAATCCAAGTGCTCTGTTCGTTCCGTTAGTATAACTGGCGAACGTCCTGCCCGCACCGCCTCGACGACCTCCTCGCATATCATCCGGTTGCGTTCCTGGGAATGCATCAGCACGTCGCAGAGTCGTTGAAACTCGACGCGTTTGTCGGCTGCCGGTTCGCCTCCCGGTACCAGCCCGGTGGATCTCACCCATACTTCGTGGTTGAAGGGTCGTGCCGCCGCCTGTTGCCGCGCGTCCACCTTGTGGCGCACCGGCCCGCATTGCATGAAAATGATCGGATGATGACCGTCCTTTCGGGTCACGGTGGCTGAGAGTCCGGTGACGTATTTTGCCTTGGCTCGGCGTGCCACCAATTCGAAACTCTTTGCTGATAGATGATGGCATTCGTCCACCACCAAATGCCCGTAGTCGCCTACCAAATCCTGCACCACGTCTTTTCGGATGACGCTTTGGATCAAGGCCACGTCGATGTTGCCGGTGAGTTTTTTTCGGCCACCACCCCAGCGGCCGATGGCCTTGGGAGTGATCCCGAGAAATTGCGACAAGCGTTCGACCCATTGCTCTTGCAATTGTTGCCGGTGCACTAGAACCAATGTATTGACGCCGCGTTGGGCGATGAGCCATGCCGCCAGCACCGTCTTGCCAAAGGCAGTGGTAGCCGCCAGCACCCCGGTGTCGTGGGCCAGCATGGCTGCAGCGGCCTGCTGTTGTTCACCGCGCAAGGTGCCGCCGAATTCCACCGCCAGCGGCTGGCCATGGCAGCGCTCATCCCTAACGGTGACCTTGGTTCCCAAGGATTCCAGCAACTCCACCGCCTCCTCGTAGCAACCGCGCGGCAGGCCGATGTGCAACGGATGATCCTCGGCACAGCCGATAATGCGCGGCTTGTCGTACGTCGGCAGCCGCATCGCCTGCGCCTTGTAGAATTCCGGGTTTTGAAACGCCGCCAAGCGCAGCAGTGCGTTGCGAAGTGCTGGGCCTAGCCCGGCTTTGGGCAGGTAGAGTTGGTCACCTAACACCACTTCCAGGCTCGCCGGAGCCTCCCCCTTCGGCGGGCTTTTCAGACGGCGTGACGGGGGTGCGAGCCACGGTTCAGGATCGTCCTCATCGGCGCTGGCCAGACGCACGCCGAGGATTCGGCCGCGGCCCTCGGCGGCCGTGACGATGGTCTCCAAGCGTTTGGGGGTGATGCGCTCGATGCTTGCTAGAAACGCCCATTGATCCTCAAACGGCAGGCCGTGCTCGTCCACGAACACACTGTTGCCGGCGTCCCGCGCGGCTTTCTGCAACGGCAACGCTATCAAATTGCCAAACCCTCCCTGCGGCAATGTGTCTTGGTTGGGAAAAAACCGGTCGTACGAGCGCAGCCCAATCTCCGGCCTGCGCTCCATCGTCTCGGTGAGTAGATGCGCCCCTAACTTGCGGGCCTGCACCGCCGTCACCGCTTCCGTGAAAAACCACCACAGGTGCCCGCCGTTGCCCGATCGCGACCGTTCTAACACCACCGGCAGGTCCAGTGCCCGGCACGTTTCGCTGACTGCTGCGGCGTCCTCCCACCAATGGTCGCCGTCGAAATCAGCCGCCAGCAACCAGCAGCGTTCATCCAGCAACATCGGATAGAGGCCCATCACAAACTCTCGGCCCCGCTCGTCTGCGCCCGACAAATGCCAGCGCAGCACATGGTCGCTCACGGGCAGAAATCGCTGACAGGAGCACTCGCTGCAGCGGATCCGCGGCTTTTCGCACACTCCTTGCATCCATTCATTGCCACACACCGGTTGATAGCCGGCGCGGCCTGTTTTGGTGCTGGTAAAGCGTCGCGCATAGACCTCCTCGCGGCTCCGAAACAAGGCCCGGAACAACCCGACCTTCTCCGCCACCGCCGACGTGCGGTCGAGTCCCTCATGCCTGGCACTCGCCACCTCGCCGCACGGCAACTTTGAAAGTGGCATGGGCTGGCTGCGGTCAAACCGGAGTGGGGGCAGGTACGACGAGGGTGGGGACAACGGACTTGCGAACCATGCCCTCGGCGACGCTACCGAGGAGCAGCGAGACGACCACGCCATGCCCGTGGGAGCCGAGGACCAGCAGGTCGGCGTTGATTTGTTTGATATAGGTGATGATGCCGCGGAGCGGGCTGTCTTCGATGAGGTGGACGCTAGTGCCCGGCAGAGTGCCGGTGCAGCTGGCTAGCAATTCCTCGAGTTTGCTGGCGGCGCGGCGTTTAGCTTCCTCTTGAAACTCATGAAGAACCGGGTATTCGTCAGGCGTGAATCCGTAGGCGGTGTAAGTGGGCTCCTGTTCGATGACGTGCAGGAGATGAAGTTGTGCGCCGTAGGCCTTGGCCAGACTGCCAGCCATTTCCAAGACTCCGGGCGTGGCATTCGAAAAATCAACTGCAGCTACTATAGTTTTCATAACACGTGAAAACTAGCACCCACCATGAGTGTTGCCAAGCAAATTCAATGGGTCACACGCATCGGCATGAGCACATAGAGAAATGTGCCTTCGATGCGCAGCACCCCGGGACTCATTTCGTCAATGAGATCGAGGTACACGTCATTGGTTTCCAGCGCCCGCAGCGGCGCTTGGAGGAATTCCGGATTGAAGGCGATTTGCATGGGTTTCCCCTGATAGATGACATCCATCGACTCTTGGGCCTCGCCGACATCGGGTGAGTTGGCGGTGACCTCGATTTGGTTCTCGCTGAAGACGAGTTTGACCGAGTTGGATTTGTCGGAGGCGAGCAAAGACACGCGGCGGACGGTTTCGAGCAAGGCTTCGCGGGAGATGACGACGCGTTCGAGGGCGTCGCCGGGGATGACTTGGCGGTAGTTCGGGTAGTTGCCCTCGATGAGTTTGCTGGCCAGCAGACTGTCGCCGATGGTGAAGGAAACTTGGTTGTCGGTGAGCTTGACGATGACCTCGCCGGTATCGCCGAGCAGGCGCTGGAGTTCCTGCACCGCCTTGGTGGGGATGATGACGTCGGTTTCGTGGGATGCAGGGAATTCCAGATCACTGTCAACCATGGCGAGGCGGCGGCCATCGGTGGCCACCAGGGTCATTTTGCCATCATGGAAGGAGGCAAAGATGCCATTGAGGACGTAGCGGGTTTCGTCCGAGGAGATGGCATAGGCGGTTTTGCGCAATCCGTCGCGCAGGACCACCTGCGGGATGCGAAATTCCTTGGAACCTTGAAAATCAGGGAGCGGCGGGAATTCCGAGTCGCTCAAACCGATGATTTTGAAAAATGCCGGACCGCTTCGGATCGAGGCGTGGTTCTTGGCGTCCACCGATACTTCGATCTCGCTGGTCGGCAATTCACGCACAATGCTCACCAAGCGCCGGGCCGGCAGGGTCGTCGCTCCTTCCTTGTCAATCTGGGCTTCTACCGAACCAGTGATGCCCACGTCGAGGTCGGTGGTGGTAAATTGAATGCGGCCGCCCTTGGCAACGATGAGCACGTTGGAGAGGATCGGCAGGGTGGTGCGCGAGCTCACAACATGCTGGACTTTTTGCAGGCCGTCGAGAAATGCTTCTTTGGAGATACGAAACTTCATTGGTGTTTACCCGTAGTGAGTTGCGAGGAAGTTCCGGCTTTCCGACCCATTTGGCAAGCATTCTTTAAGAATCCGAAATAACTTTTCCAGGATTGGCGGATTTTTTTTATCTTAGCGGCGCAACAGGGACTCGATGCGGGCAAGGGTTTCCTTGAGGCCGGGGGCCTGTGCTACCTGAGCGTGAACCTTTTTGCAGGCGTGGATGACCGTGCCGTGATCGCGGCCGCCGAAGGCCTCGCCAATCTCCATGAGCGAGCCTTTGGTGAGGGTGCGGCTCAGGTACATGGCAACCTGGCGGGGAAATGCGATGCTGGCGGGACGGCGGCGGCTGGTCATGTCGGCAAGGCGCACATCGTAGTGTTCGGCCACGGCTTTTTGAATCGTGTCGATGCTGATTTGGCGACTGGCTTCCTCGCGGATGAGGTCGCGCAGCAGGTGTTCGACTTTTTCGACGGTGACGCTTTCACCGGCGAGGGAGGCGAAGGTGGCCACACGCATGAGGGCTCCTTCGAGGCGGCGGACGTTGGTGCAGATATTTTCGGCGAGGAATTGAAGGACGGTTTCATCGACGCGCACTTTCCAATCGGCAGACTTGCGTTTGAGGATGGCCATGCGCGTTTCCATCAGAGGCGGCTGCATCTCCACCGTCAGGCCACACTCGAAGCGCGAAATGAGCCGCGGTTCGAGGCTCTTGATTTCGCAGGCCGGCCTGTCGGACGTCAGGATCACCTGGTTGCGCCCGTCCAGCAGGGTGTTGAATGTGTGGAAAAATTCCTCCTGTGAGCGCTCCTTGCCAGCGAGGAATTGCACGTCGTCGATAAGCAGCACATCGCTGTGGCGGTAGCGGCGGCGGAATTTCTCAATGTCGCCGCGGCGCACCGCGTCGATGAATTCGTTGGTGAAGCGCTCGCACGTCAGGTAAACGACGCGGGAACCGGGAAGGCGGCGGAGCCATTCCTGGCCGATGGCCTGCATCAGGTGAGTTTTGCCCAGCCCCGAATTTCCGTGGATGAAAAGCGGGTTGTAGCCGATGCCGCTCTTTTTGGCCACGGCTTCGCAGGCGGCATGGGCGAATTGGTTATTAGCCCCGACCACGAAGCTGGCAAATGTGTGGGAGGGATTCAGGCCGGCACTTTTGACGCGTTTATCCAGTGCCTCGCCTTCCAGCGATTTGGCACGAGCTCCGGCATGCGGGTAGGACGGGCCGTCGGAGGATGGCTCGTCGGTGGCGTGCGTGCCGACCTCATGGGCGGCGGCGAGGATGACTCGGACTTCCCGGACACCCTCGTAGATGCCGTTTACGGCCATCGCCAATTCTGGCAAATAGTTGGTTTCTATCCAGACTTGGTGGATCTCGCCGGGGACGCTGACTGAGGCGATGCCATCTTGGTGGCCGACCCAGCGGGCAGCGCGAAACCAGCGTTGGAAGGCATCCCCCCCCACCGAGGCCCGCAGTTCCGTGCAGACCGCGTCCCAGCGGTGGCTGTCGGCTGATTGGGGTACTTCGTGGTCTGAGTCGCCTGAGGTGGGTTTTGTCGTTGGTGCCATGAGCAATCGAGGAGAGGTATGAAGGTGAGGATTGTGGAGAGTGAGAGAGTCGTTAGCTTGGGTTTCGAGCCCCACGGGGGGTGGAGGAACTGGTGCGAGGCCAAGATTGAATGGTGTGAATGAGCAAGTGAAAACTATTTTAGCGGCATCTAACATAAATTGCGTCTGTGGCCCTTTCCACAGGGGTTCCACAAGGGCAATTTTTTTTGTGCTTGACCCGCCAAATGCTTAGCTTCCCTGAAGGATCGAACCGGTTGGTGGGCGGGGGATTTTCGCATGCGATTGAAATCAAAGCTGATATGAATTCAAGGAGTGGTGGAATGGCGTGGATGAGTGGAGGGGATGGGTGTGTTAGGGATCCGGCCCTCCGGGAAGTGCGCTGCCGAGGTTTGGAAAAAGATCCGTTTTGCAGGGGCGAATTTGAGCTGTGGTTCGAGATGAAACTTCCATCGGTGGGATGGCTGGATGAAGGGCTTGAAACGCGGCAAATTTTTCTTGGGTTTGCTCAATCGCTGCGGGAAAGAATTGTGCATTGGCTGGCAGCGGCTAAGCTGGCTGCGCCAGATGAACGCCCCGCCTTCGCTTCCACCACCGCTGCGCGGGACGGGTGTGTTTGTGGCAAGCGGGCTTCGCAAGGTTTACCACACCGGCGAGGTCGAGGTGGTGGCACTTCACGGGGTGAATGTGGCGCTGGATGCGGGTGAGTTGGTTGTCTTGCTTGGGCCTTCAGGCAGCGGCAAGTCCACCCTGCTCAACATCCTGGGAGGGTTGGATGTGGCGACGTCCGGTGAGCTCAGTTACAAGGGTTGGGCGCTGGACGGTGCCGACGAGAATACGCTCACTTTGTTCCGCCGCAATTGCGTGGGCTTTGTGTTTCAATTTTACAATTTGATTCCGAGCCTCACGGCGCGGGAAAACGTGGCGTTGATCACCGGGATTGCCAACGATCCGATGGCACCGGAAGAGGCCTTGGCGATGGTTGGGTTGCAGGCGCGGATGGACCATTTTCCGTCGCAACTTTCCGGTGGCGAGCAGCAGCGGGTGGCCATAGCGCGGGCGATTGCCAAGCGGCCGGAGGTGCTGTTGTGCGACGAGCCGACCGGGGCGTTAGACGTGACCACTGGCATCACGGTGTTGGAGGCGATCGAGCGGATCAACCGTGAATTGGGCACGCTCACGGTCATCATCACCCACAATGCAGTGATGGCCGAGATGGCCGACCGGGTGTTGTTCCTTTCGGACGGGAAAATCGTCAAGGAGCGGCGCAATGAAAACCGTCGCCCGGCCTCGGGCTTGGAGTGGTGAGCCCCGGCCATGATGAATCCACTCGATCTAAAATTGCTGCGCGATCTGGGCCGGATGAAGGGCCAGGTGGTGGCGGTGAGTTTGGTGATGGCCTGCGGGTTGGCGATGATGATCATGACGCGCAGTTTGACCTACACCTTGGATACGACGCGCAACGCCTATTATCAGAAATATGCGATGGCGGGGGTGTTTGCGAGTCTGAAACGAGCTCCACTGGCGGTGGCGAAGCGGGTGGCGGCACTGCCCGGGGTAGCAGTGGTGGAGGCGCGGGTGGCGGTGGATGTGACGCTGGACTTGCCCGGGGTGGCGGAACCGGCCAGCGGTCGGATCCTTTCGCTGCCGGAAGACGGCGGGCCGCAGAAGCTCAATCGCTTGTTTTTGCGCAGCGGACGGATGCCGCGCTTGGAGGCGCGACGCGAAGTGGTGCTGGGCGAGGCGTTTGCGGAGGCCAACGGGCTCAAACCCGGCGCGACAGTGGTGGCGGTGATCAACGGACGCCGCGAGACCTTGGATATTTGCGGGATTGGGTTATCACCTGAGTTTGTGTTTGAGGCGCGAGCCGGCGAAACCCTCCCCAATCACCGCCGCTTCAGCGTCATGTGGATGAACTACCGTCCGCTGGCAGTCGCTTACAATATGAACGGTGCTTTCAACGACCTCTGCATCGACCTGACGCCCGGCACTCCGCCCGAGTCGCTGCTCGGCGAAGTGGACCGCCTGCTCGCCCCTTACGGAGCTCGCGGGGCTTACACCCGCAATGAACAGGCGTCCGCCCAACGCCTCAACGACGAACTGCGCGTTCTTGCCTCACTGGCCGTCGCCTACCCGGTCGTTTTCCTCAGCGTCGCCGCTTTTATGGTCAACGCCGTGCTCTCGCGTATGGTGCGCTTGCAGCGTGAGCAAATCGCCCAGATGAAGGCGCTCGGCTATGGTTCGTGGCAGGTCGGTATCCACTATTTGAAATTCGTCTGGGTCATCGGTGTGTTGGGCACTCTCATCGGCGGGGTGGCCGGACGCTTCCTCGGCGCGAGCCTGGTCCAAATGTACACCTTGTTCTTCCGCTTCCCATCGTTGCAATTCCAGATGGATTACGCGGCACTGGCGCTCGCCTTGCTCGTGAGTTTCGGGGCATCGGTTGCCGGCGTGCTCACGGTCGTGTGGCAGGCGGTGAAATTGCCGCCTGCCGAGGCGATGCGGCCGGAGCCCCCAGCCGATTTTCAGCCGTCGTTGTTTGAGCGCATCGGGCTGACGAACTTATTCAGTCCTGCTCTGCGCATGGCGCTGCGCAACATTGAGCGGCGCCCATGGCCAGCGCTTTTCACCACTTGCGGTCTGGCTCTCGCCACCGGATTGATGGTGCTGCCCGGGGCGATGAGCGATAGCATTGACTTCCTCCTCACGTTCCAATGGAACCGCCAGCAGCGCCAGGATGTGACGGTTTTTCTAACGGAACCAGGATCCGGCAGCGGCTTTCATGACTTGGAGCACCTGCCCGGGGTGATCCGCGCAGAGCCGATCCGCAGCGTGCCGGCCCGGCTGCACTTCGGCCATCGCTCCCGCAAGCTGGCTGTCACCGGGATGGCCCCGGGGACGGCACTCAACAGGTTGCTAGACGAACATGGCGAGGTCATTGCGATGCCGGGGGAGGGGGTGTTGATGTCCAAAAAGCTTGCTGAAGTCCTTGGCGCGCGGCTGGGGGACATGGTGCAGGTGGAGGTTTTGGAAGGCCGGCGGCCACTGTTGGAGGTGCCGATCCGCGGGTTGGTGACCGACTTTGCTGGGGTGGCGGCATACATGGACATTGCGGCGCTGCGGCGGCTGATGCACGAGAGCGACACGATCAACGGGGCTTTCATTGCGGTGGATCACGGGCGCTGGGATGATTTCATGCGAGCCGTCAAGGACACGCCGCGCTCCGCTGCCGTGATGGTCAAGCGCGACCAACTTGCCGCGTTTCGTGAAACCACCGCTGCGAGTATCGGCATGATCCGCCAGTTGTATTTCGCGCTGGCGGTCATCGTAGCCTTCGGGGTGGTGTACAACAGCGCCCGCATCGCGCTTTCCGAGCGGAGTCGGGAATTGGCAACTTTGCGGGTGGTGGGGTTTCGGCTGGCGGAGATTCGCGGCGTGCTGATTGGCGAGTTGGCCATCCTGGTGCTGGCCGCCTTGCCGCTGGGCTTGTGGTTCGGCCGTGGTCTGGCACTCTTCATCATGGCCTCCTTCAGCACTGAAACCGTTCGCATGCCCATCGTCATCAATCCTGCCACTTACTCGCTCGCAATGACGGTCGTCCTTGTTTCGGCGCTGCTCTCGTTTGCGGTGGTCGGCCGGATGGTCGGTAAGCTCGACATGGTTGGAGTCTTGAAAGCCCGCGACTGATCCCCTAGTTTTTCCCTGCAAGTCCATGGCCCAGCCCACCTCCAAATCCCCAACCCCCAGCGCACCCTGGGAAGCTCGACGCAAGCCCGCTGCCAAACATCTCTTGCGCAACCTCGGATCTTCGTTGACCGCAGCATTGCTGTTGGGGTTTGTTGCTTGGGGGTTCTGGCCAAAACCCGTGCTCGTCGAAACCGCCAATGCCAGCCGCTCGCCCCTCACCGTCAGGGTGTCTGAGGAAGGCAAAACCCGCGTCCGCAACCGCTTCGTCGTCACAACCCCGGTTGCAGGCCGGATGCGCCGCGTGCCGCTCAAGCCCGGCGATGAAGTGCAAGCCGCCACCACAGTGC
>Ga0118677_10005448_pt1 | contig 22245 bp, 18 predicted proteins | sample AliMusrvi5mmetaG_FD_86154 | JGI IMG/M metagenome (GOLD analysis project Ga0118677, IMG submission 86154)
TCATAAACGTCTTCATCGGGTGTGAACGGCTGACCGGCGCGCGAGGGCGGCGCGAGCGATTCCCGATCGGCCAGTTCGAGGCGAAAGAACTGCAACGCGCGCTCGGTCTGTGCGAGCATGCCGGCATCCTCGCTGGGCGCCAGCCGCTTGAGGATGTCGTCCAACTGACCGCTCGTGGTGGTATGCGCCGCCAGGTGCAGTTCGATGGCGCGGACGGCGGCGTGGACGAACTGGTTGTGCCGCGCATCGATGGCCTGCAACTGCTGATCGAGTTGCTCAAACTCGTCGCGCACGCGCGTGAGTTGTTCGGACAGATGCAACGCAGCCGCCTCCACGCTGGGCGCTTCGCGACGCTCGTGCTGGCGGTGCGCTGCTGATTCGAGGCGTTCGGGCGCGCTCAGCCGGTTGATCGCATCGAGCACGCCGGGGCGGTAACGCGACACGTGGTCGGTAGTGCGCAGCTGGTGGTAGGCGCGATCCACGATCTCGCTTTGATACAGGCCAAAGAACTGGTCGAGCACGTCGCGCGACGACGCGCGCTGCAGCACCAGGTTGATGTGCAACCCGATATTGTGATACAGCTCTTTGAGACTGTTGACCAGGTAATCGGTGTTGCGATGCGCTTCGGGGATGCCGAAATCGGCGTTGCCGTCGCGCAGCGTTTCCTGCAACACGCTGTGAATCGTGAAGATCAGCCCGGCCAGGGGAGTCGGTTCGTTGGCGACGATCTCGGCCAGAACGCGCAGGAGGCGGAAGGCGTAATCGGGCAGGATGAACTGCTGGTTGAAGTCGCTTTGCGTCTCACCCCGCAACCAGCCGCACCGTTCCAGATAGCGCAGGATGGCGCTGCTGCGAGCGGAGACGCCGTCTACTGGCGATGGGGTGGGGGCGAGCATCGCGACTGCGCCCGTGGACGCATCCGCATCCGCGTCAGCGGTCAGCGCCAGACCGTCGGGTTGGTCGGTCAGGGCGGTTACGATCAGGTTCAGGACGCTTTCGCGCGAGAGCGGCTCGTGGTGGCGCTGTGTCTCGGCCAGCACCGCCAGCAGAATGTCCGCGTACACGCCGGCGCCGGGCGAGGCCAATGGGCGGAAGAGCTCGACGGGCAGCAGGGTGAATAGGTCGGGCATATGGGATGGATTATCACCCCGGTTGTTGTGGCGGGTTAGGATGGGGAAGAGTTTTAACCACGGAAAAGACGGAATACACGGAAATGAAAGAATTTGCCCCCACTTCCGTGTTTTCCGTGGTTGGTCAGCGGTCGGAGGCGTCATCGGCGCGAATATCCCGTATCGGGTAGGGCGGCCAGGTCATCATGGCGGGTTGTGGCGTGGTGGGCAATGGTTTCGCGCTCCTCGTCGTTGTGTTGTGGGCCGCGGCCGGGGTGAAGCATTGCCATGACATTTCGTGTCGATTACGTTTCGATGGGCAATGCTATCACCCCTACGATGAACGGAACGGAACGGAACGGATCGGATCGGATCGGATGCGGCTATTACCCACCACGAAACGACGGCGCCCAGCACCCAACATTGGCGTAAACGTCGTTGGGGGTGAAGCATTGCTTGCGCAGATCGGTTTCGATCGACGGATCTGCTAATGGCGAAACCAAAGCGATCCTCGTAGTAGCGCACGATTTATATCAAAACGGTCAAAGATGTGCATATATTTGACCGTTTTGATATAAATCGGCTAATCAGGCGCAGTAAACATGCTGATTCCACTCACCTGAACAACCCCATACAGTCTGAATCACGGATTGCCACGGATTAAAGGATTGTGCGGATAAGAGCAGAACGGAGTCGGCGTGATTCAGATTGTGTTATTGCGCTCTCTGCTGCTTCCATATCAAGTTGTCCAATGTGCGTGGTGATAACCGTGCGTGCTCATCGCCCAGGATACGTGATACCTCGACAAGCGCTGTGTGGCATTCCTCAATACTTGGCACGCGGTGGATGGCGGACTCGATAAACCGGAACACCATCCGATCTGGTTTGATGTAGTCACTCGACCCCGCCAGCATATAGAAATACCGCAGGGATATTCCACTGCTCTGCCCTGGTATTTTCTGTATCGCCGATTCAAACGCCGCGTTACCCAACACCTTGTGAACGTCCTGAAAATACTCGACCTCGAAGTTCTGGAGCGCCTTGCTGAAGTGCAATACAGCTTCCGCTTTCAGAATGCCGTTGCGAGTCGAGGTGCGCTGACGGTTGCAGTAAATCGCCGTTGCCATCTCAGTTACACCATGCTGGTTTTGAAACGTGATGAAGTCTGTAATCGACAACTGGTCGGCAATAGGCGGCGGATGTATCTCGCAGATTTTATGCAGTCCAAGCCTTGTGCAGAACCTGGATACGACGTTCTGGGTAGATGTGTAGTTGGAGTTGATCGAATAAACCGCGTCGATCACGCACAGCGGCAGGCTTTGATAGTGATACTCCTCGGAAATATCCAGGCTTGCCAGGTCCAGGTTGGACTTGCAATAGGCTACCAATGCTTGAATGTCGTTGTCTTGCATGCGGTTTTTTTCTCCAAGGAAGTAATTCAGTTCTGCCAGTGGCCGTGCTTATCTCTTAAACGGGATTATAGATGCGCATGACCACGCCGGACGTTGCGCTACAGTGTCTACGCGCCTGTCATGTAAAACCCACTTTGTGTTATGCTTACACGAAGGGTATATTTGACCCAGGAGTGGCTTTTACGTCATGACATCTGTACACGATACGAATTTACCGAGTGAGATTGTCGCATGCGTGCAACGCGCGCTGGATGAGGATATTGGCCCCGGCGATGCGACCACCAACAGCGTGATTCCGGCACAGGCTACGATGAGCGGGCAGATCATCGCCAAGCAGGCCGGCATCGTCGCCGGGCTGGACGTGGCGCAACTGGCATTGCAGTTACTGGATAAAAGTGTCGCCTTCCGCGCTCTTGTGTCCGAGGGTGAGCAAGTGACCAACCGCCAGGTGCTGGCAAAAGTAGCGGGGTCGGCGCGCGCGTTGTTGACCGGCGAAAGAACTGCGCTGAATTTCCTGGGGCGCATGTCCGGCATCGCCACGTTGACGCGCCAGTTTGTCGACGCAGTGGCAGGGACATCGGCCATCATCCTCGACACGCGCAAAACGGCGCCGGGGTTGCGCGCAGTCGATAAACTCGCCGTCAAACGCGGCGGCGGGCAGAATCATCGCATCGGTCTGTACGACATGATCCTGATCAAAGACAACCACATTGACTTTGCGGGTTCACTCGGCGAAGCAGTGCGGCGCGCGCGCGCAGCGGCGGGCAGCCTTGAGATCGAGGTCGAGGCGCGCACGCTTGAGGATGTGCAGGCAGCGTTGAGCCTGGACGTGAAACGCATCCTGCTCGACAACATGACCCCCGAGATGATGGGACAGGCCGTGACTATGAACGGCGGGCGCGCCAAATTGGAGGCATCCGGGAATGTGACCTTGAATAACATCCGCGCCGTGGCTGAAAGCGGCGTGGACTTTATCTCAATCGGGGCATTGACGCACTCGGCGCCCAATTTCGATGTGAGCCTGGATTGGTCGAATGCCTGAAGTCGAGAACAGAGAGATTTGAGATTTGAGATTAGGGATTGGAGATTCAATGACCACCCAATCTCTAATCTCTAATTTCCTTTGTAAAGGAGCGTGAAATGACGGTGAATCTATCTGGCGATGAGATGTATCAGAAGCTGAAAACAATGCTCGGCGACAGTGTGCCGGATGTCGAATTGCGGTATAAGTCAACCCTGGCTGTCGAGATCAATCAACTGAAGAAAGAGAAAAACGCGGTAATTCTGGGGCACAACTACATGGAACCCGCGTTATATCACTCTGTTCCTGATTTCACGGGTGACTCGTTGGAACTCAGCCGCATGGCAGCCCGGACCGACAAAGATATCATCGTGTTCTGCGGCGTCAGATTCATGGCGGAAACCGCGAAGATTTTGAGTCCCACGAAGACCGTGCTCATTCCTTCACCGCGGGCGGGCTGTTCGCTGGCTTCCAGCATCACGGCCGCCGATGTAAGAGCGCTCAAACAGCGCTTCCCAGGCGTGCCGGTCGTGACCTATGTCAATACCTATGCCGATGTAAAAGCTGAAACCGATATCTGCTGCACATCGGGCAACGCGGTCAAGGTCGTGGAATCGCTGGGCAGCACATCGGTCATCTTCATCCCCGACGAATACCTGGCGCGCAATGTGGCGCGCGAAACAGGCAAACACATCATCTTCCCGACACCGAAGGCGCCGCGCGGCGCACCCGACGCGGATCTGGATGTTGTGCCCCTGCACGCGGACATGATCGGCTGGCGCGGTCGCTGCGAAGTGCATGAGAAGTACACTGTGCAGGACATTCTTGATGCGCGCGAGCAATATCCGGATGTGGTGGTTCTCGCTCACCCCGAATGCAGCCCGGAAGTGACGGCTGCGGCGGATTTCGCCGGCAGCACAGCGGCCATGATCCGCTATGTCGAGCAAACCAGCGCGCCGCGCTATCTGTTGCTGACTGAGTGCTCCATGGGCGACAATATCGCCGCCGCGAACCCGGATAAAGAGATGGTGCGCATGTGCAGCGTGCGTTGCCCGCATATGAACGAAATCACCCTGCAGGATACGCTCAAGTCGTTGCAATTGACCCGTTATGTGGTCGAAGTGCCTGAAGAGATTCGAGTCAAAGCGTATCGTTCCGTTGAAAGAATGCTTGCCATCGGCTGACACAAAAAGCCGCCATAAAAACTACACCATGATACAAACTGATGTCCTGATCGTCGGCGCCGGCATAGCAGGGGCTACAGCCGCTTTAAGACTTGCGCGCAACCGCCAGCGCCAGATCGTCATGCTGACACGCGCGTCCGATCCGCGCGAATCAAACACGCGGTATGCCCAGGGGGGGATCGTGAGTCGCGGGCCAGGCGACAGCGTGGATCTGCTGGTCGCCGACATACTGGCTGCCGGCGCTGGCGCCACGCTGCCACAGGCCGCCCATCTGCTTGCTGAAGAAGGGCCGCGCCTGGTCAACGATGTGCTCGTCGATACTGCCGGCATGCAATTTGACCACGGCGCAGATGGGGCGCTTGCCTGGGGACAGGAAGCCGCACATTCGCGCCGGCGTATTTTGCACGTGGGCGATGGCACCGGCCGGGCGATCATCAATGCATTGCATGCCGCTTTGCAGAACTGTCCCAATGTAACGATCGTCAATAACGCGACCACCACCGACCTGATCACGTTTCCCCATCACTCGCGCGACCCTCTGGATGTGTATCGGCCGATTGCCTGCCACGGGGCTTACGCGCTTGACGGGCGGGAACGCACCGTTCACCGCTATGTTGCTGCAAAGACAATCCTGGCGTCCGGTGGTCTTGGGCGCATCTACCGCAATACCACCAACCCGATTGGCTCGCGCGGCGATGGCCTGGCCATGGCTCATCGCGCCGGGGCTCGCATCATCAATGCGGAATACGTGCAGTTTCATCCGACCGCGTTGGCTGTGCCGGGCGGCGAGGGATTTCTGATCAGCGAGGCTGTGCGTGGTGAAGGCGCCATTTTGTTGACGCCGGAAGGCCGCCCGTTCATGGCGGATTATTCCCCTGATTGGAAAGACCTGGCGCCGCGCGATGTCGTTGCCCGCGCCATCCATCACCAGATGGAGACACAGGGCTACTCGCACGTGTTGCTGGATATAGCGTCACACATGTCGGCCGAGGCCATCCAGGCGCGCTTCCCGAATATCTACGCAACCTGCTTGAAAGTTGGCGTGGACATCACGCGTGAACCGATTCCGGTGGTGCCGGCCGCGCACTACTTCTGCGGCGGTGTATGGGTGGACGAATGGGGCAGGTCAACCATCGAGAACCTGTATGCCGTGGGCGAAGTGAGCTGCACTGGACTGCACGGGGCGAATCGCCTGGCCTCCACGTCGTTGCTCGAAGGGCTCGTGTGGGGCTATCGCGCCGCGCAAAACATTGACGACTCAGCAGACGCGTCGCACAAGCTGCCCGGTCGCGACGAGGTTCCGCCGTGGGACGAGAGCGACCTGGTGGCCGATGCAGACCCGGCGCTGATCCAGGGCGATATGCAAACCATCCAGAACATCATGTGGCACTACGTGGGTCTGGTGCGCAATGCCGACCGGCTTTCACGCGCGATACGCGAGCTGCGCCACTTGACGAATGAGATTGAAACGTTTTACCGCGTGACCAAACTGAGCGATGGGCTGATCGGGTTGCGTAATGCGGTGGAAGTGTCCCTGATCGTGGCGTATGCTGCGCTTCACAACCGGAACAATCTGGGGTGCCACTACCGGGAGGATGCATTATGAGCTTTTTCGTCCGGCGTGCCATGCGCCAGGCGCGGATACCAACTCACAGGAACTGAAATTGTCCGGCCAGATCCGCCAACCGCACACCCGCCAGGCTTGCCAGCACCACCTCGGCGGCGCCCACGCGCTCGCGCGGGCCGAGGCCGACGGTGTGGAATCCGCCGGCTTGCGCGGCCTCAATGCCTGCCGCGGCGTCCTCGACCACAATGCATTCGGACGGCGCGCGCCCCAGTTGCCCCGCCGCGTGCAGGAACAGGTCCGGGGCCGGCTTCTGCCGTTCCACGCTGTATCCATCCGACACGGCGTCGAGCAGGTTGGCGATGCCGAGGCGCTCGATGACCTCGCGCGCATTCTTGCTGGCGGAGCCAAGCCCGGTCTGCAGGCTGGCGGCGCGTATTTCCAGCAGCAGTTCCTTGGCGCCGGGGAGCAGGTCGCGTGGTGTGATCTCCTCGATGAAGGTCAGGTAGTATGCGTTCTTGCGCGCCATCATCTGTTCAAACTCGGGTTCGGGAACAATCCGACCTTTGAGCAGAAGCAGCAGCGAACCGCGCCGCGAGATGCCGCGCAGGGATTCATTGTCCTCGCGCGTGAACGGCTCGCCGATTTCGTCCGCCAGGCGCTTCCACGCGCGAAAATGATATTCGGCGGTGTCCGTGAGAACGCCGTCGAGGTCGAAGATAAACGCTTTGATCAAAACGAACCTCACTTATCCGGACTCAGGCCGTGCCAAAGGTCTGAGCAGTGATGTCGACTTGCTGGCGTTCGCCTTTGAGGAAGAACGAGAACGCCAGCCGCTTCCAGTGCGCGGGCAGGCGCGGACGAATAGTCCAGCCGGAGCCATCTGGCGCAACGCGCAGGCCGGCGAAGCCAAACACGACCGAATGCCATGTGCCAGCGGCGGATGCGGCGTGGATGCCGTCGCCGGCGTTGCCGCGCACGTCGCGCAAGTCGGCGCGGGCTGCGCGGATGAAGTGCTCGTACGCGCCCTCGCTATCGCCGACTTCGCAGGCCATCACAGCCTGGATCGACGGCCCGAGCGATGACCCATAGGCGAGGTCGGTGCGCGGGTTGTAATAGTCGTAGTTGACGCGCACCGTCTCGGCGCTGTAGTTGTCGCGCAACAGGTATTGCATCATCAACACGTCGGGCTGTTTGATCGCCTGGACGTGATTCGCGCCCTCGATGCCAAAAATCTCCTGCGCCGAGCGCGAGCGCGGCTCCAGGTCGGCCATCAGCACCGGGCGGAGCTTATAAAACCCTTCGAACTGTTCGATCAGCCCGCTGGCCTCCTGGTGAATCAGGACCTTGGCGATGACCTCGCGCCAGTGCGCCAGGCGCGCCTCGTTCAGGTCGAGTGCTATGGTGATCTGGGCGGCGACGTCGGGCGCATGCGCTTTCAACCAGTCCAACACGGTGAAGGCCATGCGCAGGTTCCATTGCGCCATGGCGTTGGTGTAGGCGTTGTTGTTGACATGCTCGTGGTTTTCATCCGGGCCGATGACATCGTTGATGTCATAGCGGTCTTTCGCCGCATTCCACTCGGCGCGCGCGCCCCAGAACTTCGCCGTGTCGAGGACGATTTCGGCGCCCTTCGCAATGAACCAGGCGTCGTCGCCTGTGATGCGGTGGTAGAGGCAGGTCGCGTAGGCGATGTCCGCCGAGATGTGAATTTCGATGTCGCCGGTCCAGATGCGCACCATCTTGGTGCGGTCAGCGAAGTGCGTCACCCATGTGGGCGTCACTTCCTCGCCGCTGTCAGCGCTCTCCCAGGGGAATTGCGCGCCCTCGTAGCCGTTCGCGGCGGCCTTGTGTCGCGCGGCGGGCAGGCGCTGGTAGCGATAGTTGAGCAGGTTGCGGGCAATGTGCGGCGCGGTGTATATGAACAGCGGCAGCATGAAAATCTCGGTGTCCCAGAAAGAGTGGCCGCGATAGCCGAAGCCCGACAGCGTCTTTGCGCCGATGTTCACCCGGTCGTCGTGGCGCGGCGCGGCGATCAACATCTGGTACAGGTTGAAGCGCATGGCGATCTGCGCCTCTTCGTCGCCCTCGATAATAATGTCGTTGCGCTCCCACTCGCCAGCCCATGCGGTCGCGTTTGCGTCGAGGGCGTCCGCCCACGTAATTGCGGTGTCTGCGTGCTGCAGCGCGCGCTCGACTACCGCGGCGGTGTCGCGCGAGGTGAAGACCGAGACGAATTTGTTCACTGCCACAGTCTCGCCGGCCTTCGCGGCGAACTTCAACATTTTCGTCGGCGCGTTCTGCACATTCCAGAAGGCCTGCTCGACGCATTGCCCCGTGCCTTCGACCTGCGTCCGCATCGCCAGGGCAACATCGGCGCCCGACTGGCGCGTGCGATTGCTCAGGTAGATCGCGCCGTTGCTTTCTCCCTGCGCCTGCCAACGCCAGTGCGCCAGCCCTTCGTTATCGGTGTTCCCATTCAGCGACGCCTGGATTTCGATGCTGCCATCAAATTCCGGCGTGACGCGACAGCTCAGGCACAGCAGATGCTCATCGGCGAGCGACGCAAAGCGCTCAAATGTGATCGTGGCGATTCGCCCGCCCGGCGAGAGCCAGCGCACCGCGCGGGTGAGCACGCCAGTGCGCAGATCAAGCGCGCGCGTGAAGCTCTCAACGGTTCCGGTCGCCATGGAGAACCGTTCCCCTTCGAGGAAAATGGCGACGGGCAGCCAGTCCGGCGCGTTCGCCAGCTCGGTAACGACGATCGGCGCGGCATCAAAGACGCCGTGGATGAAAGTGGCGCGCCGGTCGTCCGGGTAGCCTTCCTCCATCGCCCCGCGCGTGCAGAGGTAGCCATTGCCAATCGTGTAAATCGTCTCCTGATGCGCCTGCGAGCGCGCCGTAAACGTGGTGTCAGATAGTGTCCACATAAGCGGCAATGCTATCACTGCTGCGACTTTGTCCCGAGGGCGCTGCGGTCGCAGCCATAGCCGCATGCCGAGCTGAACTGCGGCTGAGACAGCATGCGGCTATGGCGTTTAGTTGGAATGAAGCGGACGCAATGGATTAGTTTAGCCGGAATGTCTTGACTTCGAAGGGTTTGATGGCGAATTCAATCTCGCCGTTTACGATGGCGCTCGCGCCTGACGGCATGGGTTCTTCGACCATGTTGCATTCGGTCGCGACGCGCCACGCCGTAGGCAAGGTCACCTTGACCCGTCCGCGTCCGCCATGCGGCTCATAGAACCGCGCGATGACCCCGTGCCCATCCTCTGCCGGCTTGAGTGTGTCGAGGATAGCCGGGCCGTCCACCTGAATGAAGGACGCGACTGGCGCAAGGCCGGCAGCACTGCCTGTGCCGGCCGGGATAGCGATGCACGTCACCGGCGAGTTCAGTTCGGCTGCGCGCCGCGCGATCTCGGCTGCTCGCCAGTCGCCGGCATGTGGCAACAGGGCATAGGTGAACTCGTGATGGCCGCGATCGGCGTCGGGGTCGGGCCACTCCGCGCCGCGCAACAACGACAGGCGCAGCGTGTTGTCAAACACATCGTAACCATACCGGCTGTCGTTGAGCAGGCTGACGCCATAACCGGCCTCCGATAGATCGGCCCAGCGATGCGCGCACACCTCGAACTTCTCCGAGTCCCACGACGTGTTGTGATGCGTCGGGCGTTCGACCGCGCCAAACTGGATCTCATACGTCGCCTGCGGCGTCAGCACCTCAACCGGGAAGGCGACTTTGAGCATGACCTGGCGCGCCTGCCAGTCGGCGCGCGTGACGAAGTCGATGCGCGCCGACCGGTCATACACGATCATGTCCTGCTCGATCATGCTGTCGCGATAGCGGTGAGTGATGCGCACCGCGGCGCGCACCGGCCCGTGTTCGATTACACGCACAGTAGCGCCCGCATCCCACTCGTACTCGCGCTTGACCAGCGTGGCATGCACATTCCACGCGGATTCGCGCTCGGGACCATCCTGGAACAACTGCAAACAGTTGGCGCGCCCTCCTGCCGGAATGACCTCGCGGTCGCAGCGCTTGTCAAGCAGCCGAGTGATCGCGCCGTTATCATCAAGCTCGATCAGGAAGAAGCGGTTCTCAAGCTCATGTTCGGTTGCGCGCAATGCATTCGTCGCAGGTGCAGCGGTCTGGCGCACCTGTAGCGTGGTGTAACCCAGCGACGGCACGGCGTCGGGAGCGAACACGATCTGCGACTGACCGTCGCTGTGCCCGATCACCTGTGCAGGGATCGCCGCGCCATCGGGCTGCACGAGCTCGATCGGTTCGCTTGCCTCGGGGATGTCCGCAATGACGACATCGCCCCGCGCCCATGCCAGGCTGTTAAATGCGATCAACGCTGGCGCATTGGTTTGAATCTCGCCGGCAAGGGCGTTGAGCGCCTCAGCGCGCACGCGGCGCGCCGCGGCTTCAGTTGCAGCATGATCGACCAGCGCTTCGCGATAGACCTCGCCGATTGAACTGCCGGGCAGGATGTCGTGGAACTGCAGCAGCAACAGGTTTTCCCACGCCGGTTGCAACGGTTTGAGATCGACCGTCGCGCCGCGCAGGTTGGCCAGGGCGCCGAAGATTTCGGCATCGCGCAATAGCAACTCGTTCTTGCGGTTTGCGCGCTTGATCGCGCTTTGCGTGGTGTAGGTGCCGCGATGCGTCTCGAGGTACAACTCGCCTGACCATTCCGGCAGATCGGGAGCGACTCCGGATGCGCGGACGTCGTTGAAGTACTGTTCCTCCAACCCCTGGCGGCTGGCTGGCACGCCGGGGAAGGCCGTCGCGCGCGCGGCGAACTCAAGCATTGACTCGGTCGGGCCGCCGCCGCCATCGCCGAATCCGAATGGGAATAAAGTCTCGGGATAAATCGCCTTCTGGCTGAAGTTGTCCCAGGCGATGTGGAGTTCCTCGGGGTTGGGCCAGCCGTTGTAATAGTTCTTCAGGCGCGGGATGTGCGCCAGGATGCGCGTGCCGTCCACGCCGCGCCACCAGAATAGGTGCGCGGGAAACGGGTTGCGCGCCTGCCAGTGCAGTTTGTTGGTGTAGAAGTTCTCCAGCCCGCAGCCGATGAGTATCTGCGGCATCGATGCGGGATATCCGAACACGTCGGGCAGCCAGCATGTGGTTGGGCGGGCGCCAAACTCGTCGCGGAACAACCGTATGCCGACCAGGAACTGCCGGATGAGGGCTTCGCCCGACGGCACGTTGCAGTCGGATTCCACCCACATGCCGCTCGTGCACTCCCATCGCCCTGCCTTCACCCAGCCCTTGATCTGTTCGTATAAGTCGGGGAAATACTGCCGCGTGTAAGCGTACAGTTGCGGCTGGCTGCACGAGAAGTGGTAATCGGGATAGCGCTCCAGCAACCGGCACGCGGTGGCAAAGGTGCGCCCGCACTTGCGCACTGTCTCGCGCAGCGGCCACAACCACGCGGTGTCGATGTGCGAGTGGCCGGTGAGAAAGACGCGCCCCGCCTCGGGGTCTGGTGCGATGGCGCCGACCTGGTCGCGCAGAATTGCCCGCGCAGTGCGCGCGTCCTGATCGAACTGCTCGACGGGCGCGGTCAGGTCGACGGCCAGCAGCGCATTCTCAAGCGCAGCGCTCAACCGCTGACGCCGCCGCTCATCATGCGCATGCTTGCCGGCGTCCCAGGCGAACCACAGATCGAAATACAGCGCCTCGGTTTCTTCGTCGATCTGGAGGAATGACGCGCCGCGCAACGTGGCCCGCTCGCGCAGGAGTTCCGGGCGTGACAAGGCCTGTCCCAGGCACATGAACTCTGCTTCGAGCAGCAAACGCCCGCCCGCCGATGGGGCGAGCACGCGCGGGTGGTTCGCGTCGATGCCCGCAAAGGGGCGTCCGTCGATTGAGAGCAGTCCTTCAAGGCCGCTTGCGTCGAACTGGAGGAAGATAGGCTTCGAGGAAACAGCAGGAACTTCGACCTGCGCCCGCAGGAACACGGTCTTCGCCGCGGGCCAGCTTGTCTCGCCGGTGATCGCAGTCCAGTCGCTGTCGTAGCGGTACTCGCCGGGCGCGATGTGGTCGGCGGTGCGCGCTTCCCACTGGAGAATCGGCCAGACCTGCCGGGTGGCCAACTGGCGAATTCCATCGATCTTTGCGCGGATGATACGCTCGTCCATGTGCTTCATTTCTCCCAATATGCAGAATCAGGCTGTGCGCCTGCCGCTCATTATCGGCGGCAACGTCAAAAGCGGGAAATGGAATTACCACACCGCGAATGGGCGCGCTCTGCCATGATTTGCGCCGTGAGGGAGATGTGGTGAGTGAGTCATATTGAGGCGCCCAGATAGCGCTAAATAGACTGGGTAGCCACCTCAGGACGCCAATCCTATGCAGATAGAGCAAAGGGGATGTATTACTGATTGCGTTTGGCATGGCTGCCTTCCAACTCACTTAGTTCAGAAGCAAAAGGGAAGACATTGTAACGATCCAATACATAAATGAACTCTACTCGTGACATACCGGCCAACTCAGCGGCGCGACCTGATGACAGCCGGCCAAGTTCATAAAGCTTGACGGCCGAGAGAATACGCATCTCGCGACCGAAACCTTCCTCGTCAATCTTTTCTGAAAGTAGTATTGTTTCTGGGACTTCAATCACAATCTGCCGGGTCGTCATTTTCATCTCCTTGGCGATCAGGCATAGTACCCGTCGCCCGCGCAGTGCCGGCACAGGAGGACGCCGTCACGGACGACCTGACGCTCGTTCATGATCTCTTCGCCGCACCCCGCGCACGTCACGCGCACTCCCGCCCGGCTGATGATCGCTTGCAGCGACACGGTTAATTCGACATCCTGCCACGCGAGTAGCTCGCTATCCGGCATCACCTGGTAGGCCGCGAGTTGGGCGTGCCAGCGGCTGCGCCCTGGCATGTCCGGGCTCAACTCCAGGGCGCGACTCCGCGCGGCAGGACTTGGCCAGATGCGAATCGCCCGCAACGGGTTTGCCTGACTATCGACGAACGTTGCCGCCGCCTTGCCTTGATCGATCAGCCGCATCGTGCGATGCCCCATCGAGCAGCCGGTGGCGACCATGATCCCATCGGAAAAACAGCCGTCTGTCTCGACGAACACGAACAGGCGCTTGTTCTGCTGCGGCAGGGGTAACTCGAGCAACCGGCCGGCCAGCTCGCCCATGCGCACGCCCAGCACCTGACGCGGGCACAGGTGCGCGTGCAGTCTCATCAGTTCCTGGTGGAATCGCGTGCTTGAATTTATGTCCGGTTGGCCTATGGATGGTCTCCTTTCAATTCGATTACGGCTTTGGCCGAATCGCTATAATAACCCTCCTGGCAACGGAATGCGTTAGTCCTGGTTTTGCCCTCCCATTGAACCTTCGCAACACTTGCCAGCGTTGAGACGGCTCTGTGTCCCTTTGGGATTGAATTTGTAAGGTGGTGTTTGTAATATGAAGTTATTCGGCTGGAATTCCGCGCACTGGGCAAGCCTGATCCCCAACGGCTTTGGCCACGTCAAACCCAATCACTATGTCGATATGCTGCGGATTGCGTGGCAAAACCGCGACCAGCCGCTCATGGCGTGGCGCATCCTGAACGACGGCGTGTGCGATGGTTGCGCGCTGGGCACTACTGGTTTGCACGATTTCACCATGACGGGCGTCCACCTGTGCATGGTGCGCCTGAACCTGTTGCGCCTGAATACCATGCCGGCGCTGGATCCGGCTGTTCTCGCCGATGTCCCAGCACTGCGGCAGATGAAGGCGGGTGAGTTGCGCAAGCTCGGTCGCCTGCCGTATCCGATGATCCGCCGCCGCGGCGACAAGGGCTTTAAGCGCATTCCGTGGAAAACGGCGCTGGACACGATCGGTGAGCATATCCGCGATACGACGCCGCAGCGCCTGGCCTTCTACGTGACCTCGCGCGGCGTCACCAACGAGGTGTATTACGCCGCGCAAAAGGCGGCGCGTTTCCTTGGCGCCAACAACGTGGACACCGCGGCGCGCATTTGCCATTCACCCAGCACCGTGGCGATGAAGGATATGCTCGGCGTCTCGGCCTCGACCTGCTCCTACGCCGACTGGATCGGCAGCGACCTGGTGATTTTCATCGGCAGCGATGCGCCGAATAACCAGCCGGTCACGACCAAATACCTGTATTACGCCAAGCAGCAAGGCACAAAGATCGCCGTCGTCAACACGTATCGCGAGCCGGGCATGGAGCGTTATTGGGTGCCTTCCGTGTTTGAAAGCGCACTGTTCGGAACGAAGCTCGCCGATGAGTTCTACATGGTTCACACCGGCGGCGATCTGGCGTTTATCAACGGCGTGATGAAGCACCTGATTGAGAACGGCTGGTGCGATGAGAAGTTCATTGCGGACCACACCGCCGGCTTCGAGCAACTGAAGGCCGAACTAGCGGGGCAATCGTGGGAGATGCTTGAGACGTACTCGGGCGCAGCGCGCGCCGAGATGCTGCGCTTCGCCGAGATGTACCGGCAGGCCAAGTCCGCTGTGATCGTATGGAGCATGGGCGTGACGCAGCATGGCAACGGCGCGAACAACGTCAAGTCGGTTTTGAACCTGGCGCTCGCGCGCGGCATGATCGGGCGCGAGAAGTGCGGCGTGATGCCGATTCGTGGACATAGCGGTGTGCAGGGCGGCGCCGAGGTCGGGTGCACGCCGTGGTATTACCCGGGCGGCGAGGCTGTGGGCGCGCCGGCCGCCGAAAAGCTGTCGCAGAAGTGGGGCTTCACCGTGCCCGCTGAGCGCGGCAGGGCCTGTCTTGAGATGATCGACGGCTGCTATGCAGGCGAGATAGATGTGCTGTACTCGGCTGGCGGCAATTTCCTCGAAACGTTGCCCGACCCGGATTACATTCACAAGGCGCTCGAACGGCCGCGCCTGCGCGTGCATCAGGACATCGTCCTCACCACCCAGATGCTCGTCGATCCAGCGGACACCGTGATCCTGCTGCCCGCGCAGACGCGTTACGAGCAGCGCGGCGGCGGCACCGAGACCAGCACCGAGCGGCGCATCATCTTCAGCCCTGAGATTCCCGGCCGGCGCATCGGCGAGAGCAAGCCGGAGTGGGAGATTTTCATGCTGGTGGCCGAGCACACCTATCCCAACCGCAAGCACCAGATCCATTTCAAGGACGCGGCGGCAATCCGGGCGGAGATCGCCCAGACCGTGCCCAGTTACGCCGGCATCGAGAAGCTGAAGAAGAAGGGCGACGCCATCCAGTGGGGTGGGCAGCGCCTGTGCGAAGGCGGGCAATTCGCCACCGCCGATGGGCGCGCGGTCTTTACGCCATTGAAACCGCCGGAGCATCGCGTGCCCGATGGTTGGTGTTTCATGAGCACGCGCCGTGGCAAACAGTTCAACAGCATGGTGCACGGCCCCCGCGATCCGTTGAACGGCGCAAAGCGGGAGGACGTGTTGATGAGCGCCATCGACGCCGCCGGGCAGGGCTTGAAAGACGGCGATGCGATTGTGTTGCGTTCGACCACCGGCGAAATGCGCGGGCGCGTGAAAGTCGCCGCGATCAAGCCTCGCAATCTGCAGGTGCACTGGCCCGAGGGCAATTGCCTGTTGCCGCGCGATGTCTATGACCCCGAAAGCGGCGTGCCTGACTATAATACGCTGGTGCAGGTGATAAAAGCATGATCCCTCGTCGCAACATTCAACGTGTGCCGGTGCAACGCGTCGGCGCGCCGCGCGACCCGCAGCACCGCGCCGGATCTGCGACGATCGATATGGTCGCCATCGAAGAGCCTCTGGAGATTCGACTTGTCTTTGACGGAGATGGCGGGCAGGTCGATCAAACGCGCAGCGTCTCGATCACCATGCGCACCCCCGGCGCCGACTATGAGCTGGCTGCCGGCTTCCTGGTGGGCGAGGGCATTTTGCGTGATCCGGATGAACTGCACGAGATCCGCTATTGCGTCGGCAAGCAGGGCGAGGCGCAACAATACAACGTCGTCAGCGTGCGGCTGCGTCCCGGTGTCCGGCCCGATATCGCGCGGCTGCAGCGCAACTTCTACACCACATCGTCGTGCGGCGTGTGCGGCAAGGCCTCGCTCGAAGCGTTGGAAGTGCAGTCGTGCCCGGTGCTGGCGCAGGACAAACCGTTGATTACGGAGCAGGTCGTGTGCGGGCTGGAAGCGAAGCTGCGCCAGGCTCAGGCGGTTTTCAGCAAAACCGGCGGGTTGCACGGCGCCGCGTTGTTTGATGCACAGGGGACGCTGATCGGCGCGTATGAGGATGTGGGGCGGCACAACGCCGTCGACAAGCTCATCGGCGAGCAGTTCCTGGCTCGGCGGCTGCCGTTGTCCGACAGCATCATGCTGGTTAGCGGGCGCACGAGTTTCGAGATCATGCAGAAGGCATTGATGGGCGGTATCGCGGTCGTGGCCGCGGTGGGCGCGCCGTCCAGCCTGGCAGTCGATCTGGCAGGCAACTTCGGCATGACGCTGCTTGGGTTCGTGCGCGGCGAGAGTTTTAACATTTACACGGGGGCACAACGCATCGCGCGCGCGTAGGATCAGCGCGAAGCAGTGGCCGCTTGCCTTTTTGGAGCGCCAAATCGGCTGCTGAGCAGCTCATGCGCGGCTGTGCTTAGCCAGTGACCGGTGATTTTCATCTGCACACTCCACGGCGCTGGCTCAATGTGCTTTGCCAGATAACTATCGAAGGTCAAGCGTTGCACGTTAGGGTCTTCGCACATGCGCGCGAAAATCTCGCGTTGGATATCGCTGTTATAGGAGAAGCGTTGCAGCATCTGCAGGAATGTATACGTTGTGCGGTAGCGCTTCCACCACTGCGCATCGTAGTCACGGCGCAACGCAGCTTGCACCGGATGCTCTATCGAGCCCGCAATTGCGCGGGCGGCCATCTCCGCCGACTTCATCGCCCAGTAGATGCCTTCGCCGGAGGTCGCTTGCACAAGCCCGGCGGCGTCGCCGATGAGCGCTACCCGGTCATAGGACAGATACTTGCGCGGGACCATCGGCAGGTGGTGCGCCTCGAAGCGGATCGATGTGCCCTCGCCCAGCTGGTCGCGTAGTTTGTCCTTGAGGTTTTGCAGCAACGCGCGGGCATGCTGCGTCTTGCCTGCGCCCGCGCCGATGCCTGCGGTAACGTGGTCATACTTGGGAAACACCCAGGCGTACAGATCGGGGCTGACATCGTCGCCGAGATAGAGCGCGGCGCGTTTCTCCCAGTACGCCATGGCATGCGGGGGGAGGTGGATGCGCTCCTGATAGGCTACGGCCATTGGCAGGCGCTCCAGGCCGAGAGATTTGGCGACGGACGAGTACGCCCCGTCCGCGCCGATTACCGCATCGACCTCGACCGTGTGAGCGTTCTGGCGCTTGTCCTCGTAGGTCACTTGCGCGCCTTGCATCTCAACGCGCATAGCGGTGAACTTGCCTTCGATCAATTCTGCGCCGGCGTCCACCGCCTGCTGGCGGATATAGCGGTCGAACTTCTCGCGCCGCACCATGGCGATGAACTCGTGATCCGTGGGGCGGCTGCTGGCGACTGGAAACTCGGTGGTGCGACGAGGCGAGGCTACGACCGCGATAGTCACCTTGCGGTCGATCAACTCGTCGGGCAGGTTGTATTCGCTAAACGCGAGCGGCGGGACGGCCCCGCCGCATGGTTTGATGTAATTCAAATCGCGCTCAAGCAGGATTGTATCGATGCCCTGGGCGCGCAAGGTGCGCGCGGCAATACTACCGCCAACTGACGCTCCGACAACGAGTACCCTTGCCATGATTGAACTCCGTTACCTGTGCGCTGCCTTTATGCCAAACCGATCGCAGCCGCGAGCATGCCCCACACGTATAGCGGAATCGCGATGATGTTGTAGCGCACCGACATCTCGTTGACCGGATTCTTGACCAGCTGGAACTGAGTCGGCCACTGACCGACTGTAAACGCGGCAACTACCACAGCGGTGAGCGTGCGCCCCCATATCAGCAGCAGCGCTATTGCCGCGAACTGCGCCAGGTTAATGGTGATGACAGCCAGCCATGCGGAAACTTGCGCGCCGTAGATCACGGGGATGGACTTGATGCCCATCAGCTTGTCGCCGGCCACGCTCTTAAAGTCGTTGATCGTCATGATGCCGTGGGCGCCGAGTGAGTATACGATTGCCAGCACCAGACTGGGCGCGCCAATTGGGACCTGGAACGTCAGGTGCCCGGCAATCCAGGCCAGACCTTCATAGGCAATAGCCACCGTCAGATTGCCGATCCATCCATTCCGCTTGAAGCGCAACGGGTGGACAGAGTATGAAGTCGCCAGACCAATCCCCAGCGCGCACATCAGCATGACTGCCGGGCCGAGGAACAAGCCAACCAGCAACGCGCTGACAGCCAGGACAAAGATGGTGGCGTACACCACCGTCAATGAGACTTTGCCCGAAGGAATCAGACGATCGGGTTGGTTGATCGCATCCACATCGCGATCGCAATAGTCATTGAGCACCTGTGAAAAGCCTGTCAGCAACGGGCCTGCCATCGCCATGCCGATAGCGATCTTGCCAATGCTGATGATACTTTGTCCAATGTCAGCGGTGAGGTTGAAGTAAACGCTGTGACTTGCGATCGCGCCGACCATGAATGCCCAGGCGGGAGCGAACCAGGTATGCGGCTTCATCAAGGTAAGGCTCTTTGCGAAAATCGATTTCTCAGTCGCCTTGCCTGAATCAATTCCAGAATCAATGATTTCAACCTGTTTGAGCATGCGCGTCTCCGTAATGAGGAAAGAGTGGACAAATAATACAACGGGTTTGCCCAAATTGCACATCAAGTTTGATCAAATGATGGACAGACTTACAGGCTGACGAACGGGAATTAAAGACGATCAGCATGATAAAAAAGTGGCTTTGAGATGCGGCAGGAAATAGTTAGACAAACACCGCATATACACAAATCAAAGACATGACAAATGTAATATGGCAATTAGTTACATTTTGCCAGTTGACAAGTCGGCACACAAACCTTAGAATCACCTGAGACGCCCCTCTCCCAGAGATGGTGCAAACTGGTAACAAGAAAAACCAGAAAGTGCCAGTCGAAAATTTATTTGGAGGTAATGAAATGAACGACAAGGTACCGGAGAAGTGGAAGCCACTATTCACGAATGAGGAGTGGTTGGAGCATGGATTGGTTGTCTATGGATCATGGGCATTTCTCGCGCTCGCGGTTGTGTTGCACATCGTGTTCGCGTCTGTCAAGCCCTGGATCACCAAGTAAGCTCACTGACAACCCAAGTGACTGTTTGTGTAACCTTTAGACACATACAGGGAAAGGAAAAGGTAAAATGAAAGAGCCCAAGTTTCTTGAATTCCGCACCAACCTCATTCTTTATTTGGTGTTCGGAGTGGTCATGGCGTTGTTGATCCACTTCGTGGTTCTCAGCTCGTCATACAACACGTTCTGGCTGAAGTAAGCCTTCGTAAGCAATCATTTTGCCGGCGTGTCGCTGAGCTCTCTACCAGTAAACATGGGCAAGAGGGAGTCAAGAGAACAAAGCGATACGCCGGCATTTTTGTAACTACTCGTAATCGCATTTCCGTTGGAACAGGTTCGCGCTGACGGCATTGAGGAGATTCAGTTACTTTCTCCGAGTGATATTATTCTTTTTATTGATTCACTCTTCCTCTGCGCCGACCACGTAAAACCCTCCTGACGGACCAAGATAACATAGGAGACGTACTATGCTTTCATTCGAAGCAAAGTATCGTCGTGAGGCGATCGACACCCCTGCGATTCCATTGTTGGGATTGGGCCTGTTCAAGTTATGGATTGGCCGATTCTACGTGGGATTCTGGGGCATTATTGCGCTTCTGTTTGGCACAATTGGAGCATCGATTTGGCTGTGGCGAGTTGTGTTACTCGACGTCACCAAGTCCGGTAATCCGTTGGTTAATTTTGTTCGCGGCCAGATTGAAGCCCCTTCGCCTGACATCGGTACTCATTTCACGACCGATCCTGCAAAAGGCTTTTGGTGGCTGGTAGTTGTCGCTTGCGCAACCATTACGTTTATCTCGTGGATGATGCGCCAGCTTGATATTTCCCGTATCCTCAAGATGGGTTACCAGGTGCCGCTTGCTTTCAGCGTAGCCATTTCTGCGTGGGTCACCATCCAGATCATCCGACCGATCCTGCTGGGAAGCTGGGCGGAAGGATTTCCTCTGGGTGTTCTGGCGCACCTTGACTGGCTGTCGACGTTCGGCTATCGGTTTTACAACTTCTATTACAACCCGTTCCACGCGCTAGGCGTAGCCCTGCTTTTTGGCAGTGGCTTTGTGCTGGCGCTGCATGGCGCAACCATTCTGAGCGCGGCCGGCAAGAAGAAGGAAGGCGTAACCGATCACAACATCAATACGTTCTACTGGGATTTCCTGGGATACAGTATTGGCGAGATCGGCATTCACCGTCTGGCTTTCTGGACGGCTCTGATGTGCGTCCTTCTCAGCAACCTGTGCCTTGTGCTCTCTGGAACGCTGGTTCAAAACTGGAGCGCTTTCTGGAACTTCTGGAATAAGCTCCCGTTCTGGAGCGGATTTTAGGTAGGAGGCAACAATGGCAACACAAGTTCAAACCCGCCGTGATTCCGCTGATTGGCGATTGAATAAGCGCTTCTACGTCAAGTTTATTGAGGGGTTGGCTGACACACAGATCGGCCCGCTCTATATTGGCGTCTGGGGCGTCCTGGCAATCGCCTTCTTCGGGATGACTGCTTTCCTGATTCTGTTTGGCTATCTGGCAAGCGTCGGTTACAACCCGATCCGCTTTGTCCGCGAGTTTTTTGTCCTGAGCATCGAACCTCCTGCGCCGAGCTATGGGTTGAAGATGGCGCCGCTGGCTCAAGGCGGATACTGGCAGATCGCCACGTTTTTCCTGACGCTGTCGATAGTCTTCTGGCTGATCCGCATCTGGTCGCGCGCAATTGCCAACAATATCCGCCCAACCGTGCCGATCATCTTTACGGCGGCTATTTTCCTGTATGCTGCGATCTACATCATTCATCCCATCTCAATGGGCACATGGAATGAGGCGCCGGGTCATGGTCTGCGCGCGCAACTGGTCTGGGCCAATGCATTCAGCATCAAGTACGGCAACTTCTATTACAACCCATTCCACATGCTCTCAATCTTTGGATTACTGGGCAGCTGCCTTCTGCTAGCGATGCATGGCGCGACCATTCTGGCAACCATACCGTTGAATTCACACCGTGAAATCGACGAAGCAGAGCATAGCACCGCAGGCACGCACAAGGCGCAGTTGATCTGGCGCTGGGTCATGGGCTTCAACGCGACGGCGACCAGCATCCACACATGGGCCGCTGCTATCGTCGTGCTCGCTATGGTCGCAGGCGCACTCGGTGTGATCCTTACGGGCAAAATCGAGCCAGATTGGTTCCATTGGGCCTGCCGGGCAGGGATTGTGCCTGGCGTGATTCAGGCTGGCGCGGGTAACGTGCCGGCGTGTCTGCCATAAAGGAGCATGCCATGAGCACACCAAATAACACCCCTGAAGGGGCAATCGCTGTATACAACGACAAGCAGGCGAGCATACTAAGAACCGAAGCGCTTGGCATCGCTGTCGGGGCCGTCGCTATACTTGGCCTGGTGATCTTCGCCACACTCCTCACAAAAGGATTGTCGACGGGCGCATTCACCTACCGCGCCGCAGCAACCTACAACACGGCGGGACTGCAGAAGACAGACATCAACGCTTACCTCACCGCCAACAAGATCAAGCCCACGCCAATCAGCGCAGCAGCAGCCACGGCGTACAACGAGTGGGTCAAGGCAAATCCGAAGACGGTTAACGTTCAGGTTCTGAACAAGTATCTGGGCGCTGACTATAACAACACCGGCACCGTTTATAACTACATGGTTCAGTACAACGCAGGCGGGCTGGGTGTGAGTTGCGAGTATTGCCACAACC
>Ga0118677_10003732_pt2 | contig 22243 bp, 17 predicted proteins | sample AliMusrvi5mmetaG_FD_86154 | JGI IMG/M metagenome (GOLD analysis project Ga0118677, IMG submission 86154)
ACCTTGGAGTACGAGCAAAAGATTATAAAAATTCATGAAAAGACACGTCAGGACAAGGAGGATGACCGAACCCGTCACATTAAGGCCCTGAATGCACAAAGCGGACCGGTATTTCTCCTCTATCGCGATGACTCCGCAGTCAACTCTTTAGCTGCAGAAACAGAAAAAACGGCCCCACTTTTCGATTTTGTGTCGCCCGATGGGATAACCCACACTGGATGGAAGTTTGCCAATCCTGAAAAAGTGGTCGCCGCCTTTCACCATGTGCCTGTAGCGTATATCGCTGACGGACATCATCGAGCAGCTTCAGCCGTACGTGTCGCCAAAGAACGCCGGAGTGCACACCCGCAACAAACAGGAGAGGAATCGTACAACTGGTTCCTCGGCGTTCTTTTCCCCGCAAGTCAAATGCAAATTCTCGCTTACAATCGCCTTGTAAAAGATCTTAACGGGCTATCCAAAGCAGCTTTCATCGAGAAAGTTATGCATGATTTTGCTGTTCGGCCCACCTCTATTCCAACACCAGCAACGCCAGGCTCCATTTGCATGTTTTTGGACGGCATCTGGTATGAATTATCATGGTCGCTCCCGGCTAATACGCCAATTGAAAAGCGACTAGATGTCTCCGTGCTCCAAGATCGCCTTCTTGCGCCTGTATTGGGCATTGAAGATCCCCGGACAAGCAAGCGTATTGAATTCGTCGGCGGCATACGCGGAACCGACGAATTAGTAAAACGCATAACTGCCGGCGAACATGCCGTCGGCTTCTCCATGCATCCAACCACCGTTGAACAGTTGATGGATGTTGCCGATATGGGCGGGATTATGCCGCCAAAAAGCACCTGGTTTGAGCCTAAATTAAGGGACGGCCTCTTCTCCCATGCTCTGGCAGAATGCACAAAATAGGCCCTCTTTACTGCGGAAATCAAAACCAAAAGTAATCAAAAGCAAAGTTTCGACAAATGTTTCAGTCATTGATAGAATCCAGCAAATGAAGCAAAAAATTCTAGTCATGGATGATGATCCATCTATCTGTAAGATTTGCACTTTGCTTTTAAACAGAATTGGCTATGACGTGGACACCGCACCTAGTGGTGAGGAGGCTGTCGCGTTATTTAGCCACGCACTCGAAACCGATAGGCCTTATCTTGCTGTCATTCTGGATCTGACTGTTCAAACGGGTATGGGTGGCATTGATGCTTTAAAAAAACTTCGCGCCATAAATCCTGCCGTTTACGCTATCATGGCCAGCGGGGCATCGGTGGATAATATGATCGCCTCTTATAAATCTCATGGTTTTAATGCCGTCTTACCCAAGCCGTTCCGGCTTCAAGACATTACTGAATGCATGCAACGAATTCCCTTATCTAACACCTGATCTGGCCTTTTGAAAGAGCTCTATTATGGGTATACGCCCCGCTAATCAAATCCGTCTGAATGCCGCATGGCCCGAAGTTGAAATCCTCCTGGAAGATGACCATATCTTAGCAATCAACAAACCATCAGGCCTGCTGATGGCACCCGACCGGCTCGACAAATCCCGTGAAAATTTATTAAGCCTTATTCATGCGGGCATTCATCTTCAACGCCCCTGGGCAAAATCACGTGGCTTGAATTATCTTGCCCATGTACACAGAACCGACCAGGCCGCCAGCGGCATCGCACTTTTTGCCCGGAATAAGATTGCTCTTACAAACATTGCCAGACAATTTCACCAGCAGAAGCCCCGCAATTCTTATGTGGCGCTAACCCAAGGTACGCTACCTGAAACTGAAATGGAGATTTCGCTCCCCCTGGCGGACAGTTTGGCGCACCCAGGAATCTCCATAGTCGATCATCACCGAGGCAAACCCTCCGTTACTCGCGTTACTCAAATAGAATCATATCGGGGCTATTCTCTGGTTAGAGCGGAAACGGTTACGGATAATCCACACCAAATTCGGGTCCATCTTCGCGAGATTGGGTGCCCATTGGTGGCGGATCATGATTACGGCACTGGCTTTCCCTTACTTTTGTCAGAGCTGAAAAAACATTACCGGATGAAACCGGAAGGCGAACATCCCTTAATGGCTCGCCCAGCCTTTCATGCGGAACGGCTCGAGCTTTTGCATCCACTGACCGGTGATTTGCTTGTCATTGACGCCTCTTGGCCCAAAGACCTCACAGTATCGGTCAAGTATCTTCGCAAATTCGCGACACATTAACCATTTACTGCCTGTAGTCTTGGGGATTAATGCCCAGATGCTTAATGCGGTAATTGACTACTCGTTGAGTCGTTTGTAAATGTCGAGCCACCGCCGCAGCAATACCTCTATGGCGCTTTAGTGCATCTACAATGATTTCTCTCTCGTAAGACTCGACCATGGTCTGAAGACTGGCGCCTGATTCTGGCAACAACGCGGTATTGGTCGCCTCGCTGGTCTGCAAGGTAGGCGGCAAAGAATAACCGTGTATGACTTCATCAGCAGAAGTCAGCACGGCCCGCTCAATACAATTTTCCAATTCCCGTACATTCCCAGGCCAGTGATAGGCCATGATCATGTTGATGGCAGGCGTAGATATCCGCTTCACCTTCTTGCCATACGCCTCATTGTATTTATGTAAAAAATGGTCAACTAATAATAAAATGTCTGAACGGCGTTCACGCAATGGAGGCAAATGAATCGGGAACACATTAAGTCGATAGTATAGGTCTTCACGGAATCGACCCGATCGAATGGCATCCTCTAAATTTCGACTTGTGGCGGCAATCACGCGAACACTGACATTAATTGGAACGTTCCCGCCAACCCGCTCAAAGGAGCGCTCCTGCAAAACCCGCAACAAACGCACTTGCACGGCAGGTGTAATATCTCCAATTTCATCTAGAAATAATGTGCCACTATTAGCCAATTCAAACCGCCCCTTACGTAATTGAGCGGCGCCAGTAAAAGAACCTTTCTCATGCCCGAAGAGTTCACTTTCAATCAGATTCTCGGGCAGTGCCGCACAATTCACACTTATAAACGGATTGTTCCGTCGCGAACTGCCAAAATGAATTGCCCGGGCAACCAATTCCTTGCCTGTGCCAGTCTCTCCCCGAATCAACACCGTCGCCTGACTGTCAGCCACCTGAGCAATCTGGTCATACATCACCCGCATTTCCTTTGAATTGCCGACCAGATTATGCGGCTGATACTTGTCCCCTAACTGCCGCCGCAACCGCTCATTCTCTGCTTTCAGGCTTTCTTGTTCGACAATCTGCTCCCGTATGCTGGCGACCGCCTCTGCCAGAAGGTTTGCAACCAGCCGCAGAAATTCGAGATCCTTTTCCAATTTCTCTTTTTCCGTTGCAGGACGATCAATACTGATGGTGCCAATGACCTGCCGATGATGAATAATAGGGACGCAAATAAATGCGACTGGTCCACCTTTCCGGGTTCGAGTACGATTCAAAAAGCGCGAATCCTTGCTTATATCAGGCACAATTTCAGGAAGACCGCTCTTCGCCACTGTCCCGGTAATCCCCTCCCCTAATCGGTATTGTCCCCGCTTATGCTCTTCCGGGGTCATTCCGCGGGCTGCTTCAATGACAAAGACATCTGTGTCTGGCCGCCTTAGAGTCAATGTACCAAAAGACAACTCCATGTCTTTTTCTAAAATATCGAAAACTTCCTGCAAAAGTGCAGAAATATCACGCCTATGGGCCACCGCCTGGGAGATCCGATAAAGGACGCTTAATTCAATGATTTCACGTTTTTCCATGATGGGCTCCAAATTAGTTTTGAATCTATCAAACTCTTGTGGGCGATTCAAGGTTGTCACGTCCTGATTCCAATTCCCCTGCTTTCTTGGCTGCTTTCTTGGCTTGAGCATCACACAGGAGAATCGTAATCTTTCAGCATGTTTGACCTACAGTCCTATCTCGACACCCGTCGGCAGTCCATTGATGCTGAATTGAATCGGATGTTGCCTCAAGAAACTACCCGCCCGATGATTTTGCATCAGGCCATGCGATATTCCGTCATGGCGGGGGGCAAACGATTACGTCCCATTCTCTGCTTGGCCGCCTGTGAAGCAGTGGGCGAAAATGCAGCATCCGCCTATTTATCAGGGATTGCCTTGGAAATCCTTCACACCTACACACTGATTCATGATGATCTCCCTTGCATGGACGATGACGAACTGAGGCGTGGGCATCCAACTTCCCATATGGTCTTCGGCGAAGCAAATGCTCTCCTTGCAGGGGACGCACTGCTCACGCTGGCTTTTGAATGGCTTGCCCAAACGATACCACCAGTCCCGTACCATTCCAGCGATCTCGTTTTTGAACTGGCGACAGCCTCTGGCAGTCAGGGGGTCATTGGCGGGCAGGTTGAAGATCTTGCCGCCGAAGGTAAGCTGGCCAATGCAGATCTGGTGGATTACATTCATCGCCATAAGACAGCGGCACTTTTGCGAGCTTCCGTTCGCATGGGTGGAATCTGCGGCGGGGCGACTCCTGTAGCCATGGAAGCGCTCACCCGCTACGGCGAGTGTGCTGGACTCGCCTTCCAGATCGCGGATGATATCCTGAATGTAACCTCCACCGCGGAGCAACTGGGCAAACCGGTTGGCAATGATGAGCAGTTAAAAAAACTGACTTATGTGGCCGTCCACGGCTTGGAAGCCAGCCGGCAGAAGGCCCAAGAATTAATTACCCAGGCGGTGGAAGCCATTCGCATCCTTCCGGGTGATCCGACCCCATTGATCGCATTGGCCGAATACACTGTAAAGCGCGCCTGGTAATGTCCTATGGAGACTGAGGTCACTATTTTCCGCCAGCCGATCCCGTATTCTGAGGGGCTTCGTATTCAGGAGCAATGGGTCACTGAACGTCAAACTGACGTAATCCCGGACCAGTTGATTTTCCTGGAACATACCCCTGTAATCACGTTGGGGGTCCGGGCTAAAGCGGAGCATCTTCTTCTCTCAAAGGGAGCCTTGGATCAGCGCGGAATTGAACTATACGAAACGCCACGGGGCGGAGATGTGACCTATCATGCGCCAGGTCAACTCGTGATGTACCCTATCATGAAACTCACCGGTCCCGAAGCCGATGCCCATGCCTTTGTTGGTAAATTGGAGGAAATTGCGATCCTGACCGCAGACGCTTTTTGCGTCAATGCCTTCCGGCGGACAGGAAAAACCGGAGTCTGGACCGATCAAGGGAAAATTGCGGCCATCGGCGTCCGCTTCAATAAATGGGTTTCATCCCACGGCATGAGTTTCAATGTCAATGTTGATCTTGGCGGTTTTGATACCATCATTCCCTGCGGTCTCCACGGGGAAAAAGTAACCTCCTTGCAGGCGATCCTGGGCGATAAATGCCCGACCATGCAGGAAGTCCGTGCGGTCATGATGCGCCAATTTGAACGCGTCATGAACCGCACGCTCATCACTCACAGAATTGACCAGTACTGATAAGACGATATTTTTCACAAAATATAAGGAGCTCAGATGTATGAACATTATTTCACCTTTACAGCGCTTCTTTGGGCCAAGCCTGGCGGTGGCTTTGACGAGTTTGGCAGGACTCCATGGTCAGGCGCAGGGGACGGATAATCATGAGTTGCTAGCCGTGCCCGTACTGGGGAAAATTGTCATCGATGGTAACCTCGCGGACTGGGATCTGTCGGAAAAAATCTTGGTCTGTCGCGATGTGGCCACTCTGCGTGATAAATACAGCGCGACTGTGGCCATGATGTACGATACCGACGCTCTCTATGTTGGCGTCGACTGGAATGACCCCACGCCCATGATCAACCAGTACGACCCGCTTTTCGATGTGGATCGACGAAAGTGTTTTCACTCCGACTCCCTTCAGATTCATTTTCGCACCGACCAGGAACGCAAAATCATCGGTTGGTACTACACGCCGCAAAAGAAGCCCGCAATTTCGGTCATGGACGGATGGGCACCCTGGAGCCCCCCTATCGTCTACATCGATGGAATCAAAGATCTGGGCATCACGGTAGCGTTCCAGTGTAAACCCGATGGCTCAGGCTACTTCCAGGAGATGCGTATCCCTTGGACTGCCGTCATGAAGAGTGGCAAGGCGTACCAGGCGGGCGATGCCTTTGATTGCATGCTCGATCTCGTGTGGGGCCCCGACAGCGGCAAGGGCTGGCCCATCAGCCACATGATGGATCTCTGCGAACCCGGTGCGGTCCATACCGGCTGGTTCTGGGAAGTGAACCGGATTTATGGCAAAGTGAAGCTCTCTCCCTCTGGTAAACACACACCACCCCCGCCCCAGTCTCGCACCACCGGTCCCGATCAGAAACTCCAAACCGGCCTTATTCCCATCCGATTCGATCTACCGACAAAAGATAGCGCGTACTTCACGGTGGCCATCAATGACGAAGGGGGGAATCGTATCCGCAATCTCCTCGGGGATGCCCGTGTGCAGGATTACCTCGTCAAAGGCAAGCGTCGGACAGTGGAAGTCACTTGGGACGGGCTCGACGATAACGGACGCCTCGTGGCCGCCGGCACGTATCATGTCGCTGGACTGACTCGCGGCGAACTCAAAGCGACGTTCGATATGTCCTTCTACAACCCCGGCACACCGCCGTGGGAAACCGCCGATGGTCGTGGCTCCTGGGGTGCGGACCACGCGCCGCCCGGCTTCGTTACCGCCGCCGGTGACTGGATTGTCATCGGCTGGTTGGGTACCGAAGGCGGTAGCGGAATGATCGGGATTGGCCCGGATGGACTGAAAAAGTGGGGCGAACATCAGGGCACTACGGCCATGACAGCCAACGGCCAATCGGCCTACTTTATGTTGAACGATGGATGGGCTGGCAAGCAGGGTTTGGCCCGGCTGGATAAATCGACTGGCGCTTATCAACCTTTCGAACGGGACGGCAAGCAATACTACCCACTTGCTCCTGAACTCATCTTTGGCGGTCCCCCGCCGGGAAACGTAATCGGAATTGCGACCCACGGGGATACACTCGTTTTGGCCTTGAGCAGCAACAAGATCGCTGTGCTCGAGGCCGCCACGGCGAAGTTGGTCAAACTCTTCGATTTTCCGAAACCCACCGGCCTCGCCTTCAGTAAAGACGGCAAGCTCTATGCCATTCTGGATGGCGCCGTCAACCGTGTCGACCCGGAAGCCGGAACGTTTGCGGCCATTCCCCTGACAGGAATCGGTAACATCACGGCGTTGACCACGGATAATGATGGTAACATCCTCGTGGCAGATATGGGGCCGGATAGCCAGGTGAAGGCTTTTTCGCCTACCGGCGAACGGCTCTACACGATCGGACGGAAGGGCGGTCGTCCGCTCCGCGGCGCATTCGATGAACAAGCCATGGTCCACGTTTCGTCGATTGCCGTAGACTGCAAAGGGCTTATCTGGGCAGACCCGCGCCGGGTCTCGGTTTGGGCCCGCCCTCCAGTAGGCTCAAAGCAAACGGGGCAGTTGGTCCGGGACTATATCGGTAACGCAGCCTATGCCGGCAGTGGCATCTTTCTGCATGAGCAGGATCCCACGCTAGGATATGTGGGCCCCATAGAATTCAAGCTCGATAAAACAAACCACACTTCAAAAGTCAGTCGCATCCTCTGGGTTCCCGGTCCGGGCGAAGACTTTGCTGTAGATGGCATGACCGGCCAAAGGTTCATAAGTGATGTCAGCGGGAAGCCCCATGAGTATATGACGACTAGCGTCGGCGCTATCAGCCCAGGGCCGTGGTATCACGCTGTCTACATGGAACGGACTAACGGCTGGCAACCGGTGGCGGCCATCACCAATGGCGTGTTCTGGAATGACATCAACCGCAACGGCAAGGCCGAACCTGAAGAATATACAGGTGGAGGCGGCCCTGTGGGCGGCGGCTGGGGGATGCACGTAGGCCGAGATCTAACCCTCTACGACAAAGGTATTACGGTCTATAAACCCATCAGCTTCACCGACGATGGCGCCCCCGTCTATGGCCCGGCGGGCATGCGGAAGCTTGTTGAGGACCGCGGAGACCTCATTCCGATTGACGGCGAAAACATCCTGACGATAACGAGTGACACCGGGTATGGCCAGTTGAGCTATATCCGCGGCGTGGACACGGTGACCAGCCGCGAGCTGTGGCGCTATCCCGCCAACAACCATGGGGTCCATGGATCCCACGGGGCGCCCATGCCGAGTCCCGGCGTCATACTGGGTGTCATCAAGGCCCTCGGTTGCGCGAGAGTCAACGACAAGGTCGGCTCAGTCTTGATGCTCCGGAATAATTTGGGCTCCGATTATATCATGACTTCCGATGGCCTGTTCGTGGGGTCCCTGTTCCACGACGCGCGATTACCGGGTCCCTCTCTCCCTGACCGATGGGAAGACATCTACAGCATGCCAATGGAGCAGTACACCGAAGGCGGTGAGCCATTCAACGGCTGGTTCGGCAAACAGGCTGACGGCAAGATCCGCCTCTGTAACGGGATGGCCAGCAATGCCGGGACAATTCTTGAAATCAAAGGACTCGAGAGTATCGTCAAATTCCAAGGTCCAAAAATCAAGCTCACCGATACGCTGCGTATCAAGGCCGAGGTCAGCCAAGCCGAACGGCCGGATACCGGAGCCTTGCTGAAGCCCTACACGATCGCCAAGGCCGAAAAGCCACCTACCATAGATGGTGACTCCGGCGAATGGACTAAGGTAACGGCGATCGAGATCCTGCGTACGGGATTCCCCGACAAGGGGACCGTCAGGATGCTTCGCGACGCAGATAACCTGTATGTGCTTTTCACCGTCACCGATTCCTCCCCGTGGCTGAACGAAGGCAAGGATTTCTCGCGCCTCTTTAAGACCGGCGATGCGGTGGATCTACAGTTCGGGACCAACACCGTGGCTGGCCGCACCGAGGTGGATGCCGGAGACTTCCGCATTGTGCTGGCGCGGATGGGCGACAAAGCCGTGGCGGTATTGATGAAGCCCGTGGACCCGACGGCGCCTGCGGATGTGAAAATGATATACCATTCACCGGTTGGCGACCGGATCTATGCACGCGTCATTCGACTGACTGATGCCCGCGTGGCGGCCAAAGTGGGCGGACAGGGTTACACGGTGGAGGCGGCCATTCCCCTCAAAGCGTTGGGCATTGAACTGCCTGTTGGGACCAGATTACGAGGCGACGTCGGCTTCATCTCGTCGGACGCCAAAGGGCTTATCAACGTGGCACGGACCTACTGGGCGAATCGGGTGGCCAACATCGTCAACGACCTACCCACCGAGGCGTGGCTCTATCCAGCCACGTGGGGCGAGTTCCAGTTGGAGTAAGCATGAGCGGGCGGATCAAAGACGCCAGTCTCCATCACTCCCTGACTTGGCCGTCACCCGTAATCACGTATTTATAGGTAGTTAACTCCTCAAGCCCCATCGGGCCGCGAGCATGGAGCTTGTCAGTACTGATCCCGATTTCAGCCCCCATGCCGAATTCTGCGCCATCCGTGAAGCGGGTGGAGGCATTGATGTAAACCACGGCGGCGCCTACATCATGAGTGAATTCTTTTTGAGCATCCTCACTATTTGAAATGATGGCATCAGAATGATTGGAGCCATATTTATTAATGTGTTCAATCGCCGCCGTTACCGAAGGCACCACTTTGACGGCAAGAATAAGATCCAGATACTCTGCATACCAGTCATCCTCGATGGCGGGCTTCATGGTCGGTACAATGGCACGAGCCGCCTCATCCCCGCGAAGTTCAACCTTCAGCTCAATACCAAGACGTTGAGCAATGATGGGGAGAAACTTTGCGGCCACTGCCTCGTGAACAAGCAGCGTTTCCATCGCGTTACAAGTACCAGGCCGTTGGCACTTGGCATTTTCACAAATTTTAAGCGCTTTTTCCAAATCGGCAGTCTTGTCAACATAGGTATGACACACACCCTTGTAGTGTTTGATCACCGGCACACGTGCCTGTTCAACCACTGCACGGATAAGACTCTCACCACCACGGGGGATAGCCAGATCCACCAAGCCCTCCAACTGAACCAATTCCTTGACCGCCTCACGATCAATCGTCGGAACCCATTGAATCGCATTCTCAGGAAGGCCCGCCTTGGCCCCCCCCCCTTGTAATGCCTGGACGATAGCCCCATTGGATTGAATGGATTCTTTTCCACCCCGTAGAATGACCGCATTCGATGTCTTGAAACACAATCCGGCAGCATCCGCAGTTACATTCGGGCGAGCCTCATAAATGATGGCAATCACTCCAATGGGAACTCTGACTTTGACGATTTCCAAGCCGTTTGGGCGAATCCAGCGACTGATTACCGCACCCACCGGATCCTTAAGGCCAGCCACATCGCGTAGCCCCTTGGCCATACTGTTAATGCGTGAATCAGTCAGCGCGAGCCGGTCAATCATCGCGCCCGTCATCCCATTCGCCTTGGCAAGCTCGACATCCTGAGCATTCGCCTTCTTGATGGCCTCACGTTGTACCTCGACCTCATCGGCCATCGCCAGCAAAATAGCGTTCTTTTTGCGGGCGGATAGCCTTGCCAGCTCTCTTGATGCGATCACTGCCTTACGGCCCATCGCCACCATGTCTTCATGAAGTCCCATAGACACCGCCTTCTCAGTTCTTACAATGATGCAACCACATAAGTACCTACATCCGCCCCCTGCACGATGCGGGTAATATTTCCCGATTTCCGGCCATCTGCAATCACAACATGACACCCCGCCTCTGCAGCCAGTTTTGCGGCGCGAAGTTTGGAACCCATCCCACCCTTGGAAAGAGCGTTTTTATGGCCGGTTACCAATGCCAACGTGTTTTTGTCAACCCGTTCCAGATAAGGCACCCGCCGGGTTCCCCCATTGGTTCCGGGAGCACGAAGCCCATCAACCGTACTCAAAATGATCAACAGATCGGCCCGTATCATGCGCACTACCAGCGAAGCCATGAAATCGTTGTCGCCAAGTTTAATATCCGCCCGAATTTCCTCATCCGCAACCACATCATTCTCATTCACAATCGGGATGACCCCGTGACGTAACATATTCTCAATGGTGCGCCGGGCATTCGTCAGACGGATTTTATGATTGAAATCATCATGGGTAAGCAGCACCTGCCCCACTTTACATCGTTTCGCAGAAAACAACTTGTCATAGGTGGCCATCAACCGGCATTGTCCCACCGCCGCAGCCATTTGAAGATCCGGCAATTCCGTAGGCCGTGACGCCATCCCCAAGGCCTCCATACCAGCCCCAATGGCGCCGGATGTCACAATCAGGACCTCGATCCCCGCATGGCGCAATTTCGCCATTTCATCGACCAGCCCTTTGATCCGACGATGTTCCGGCCGGCCGGTTTTTTGCACCAATACACGACTGCCGATCTTTACGACAATCCGCCTTACATCGACAATGCTCTGCCTTAATTTCAGTGATTCATTCATAACCCGAAACCACTCCTTAAAATCCACATCACGAGAGAAGGCGGGATTTATACAACAAACCCATTATTTCTGTCGAGCCGCCGCCCATCTAAAGAAATTACGCAGGATCGTTAATCCGTCAGTATAACCTTCACATGCCTCTTCCGGATGAAACTGGACTCCATAAAAAGGTCTGGTCCGGTGCCGAAACGCTTGCACCTTGCAGGCAGGACTACTGGCCAATACCACAATATCACGTCCAATCTTCTTTATCTCACTCCGATGGAATTGCTGAACCCGAATCATTTTGCCTAACCCGGCGAATAGTGGATCTTTACGCAAAACGGCCACGGAATACACACCCCATTCCTTGTATTCACCAGGGTGATACTTGGGATTATGATCGGCTTCATGCTTCCGTATCTGATGCATGGCTCCCAAGGTACATCCGAAAAACTCTGCGGCCAATTGATGTCCCCCGCAAATGCCCAACTGGGGAACCGCAGAGGTCATGACCACTTGCCGATAATTTCTGGTTTTCCTGACATCATAGTCCTCAAACGGTGTTGAGGCACCACTATAGACTATCGCCCAAGGCGCAATCTTCGCCAACATCTTTAAATTCAACTGCTTGTAGTGGACCATTAAACAAAAATCGCCAGAGGTTTCCTCCAAAGTTAAGCGGGGGCGATGCCAGTTTCCAGCCAGATATTTCTCCTCAGTTTCCATTATCACGTACAGGATCATGTTCGTCGTTCTCCTCATTGACACAGTGAAATGAAGTGTAGATTATGCCGTACATGCAATCGTTTGACCAGAAATTTGGAAGTGCCCTTGTTGCCGCTTACCTCTTTTGCGCCTTTAGTTTCCCTGCTTATTCTGCCGCGCCCATTTTTGCCCGTTTTTCCGCAGATCGAGCAACCATCTTTGAGGGCGAAGCGTTCCAAGTCACATTGGCCATTTATATCACGGGTGAAACACTCGCCCCGCAAATTTCGATCGATGCGCTCCCCCCTCCTCATCAGTTACAACTCTACCCCTTTCAGGAGCTCCCCATGGAAACGACCACTGTCGATGGGCACCCCTGCGAAATCCGAAAATTTCGTGCATGGGCAAGGGCCCCAAAAGCTGGCACAGTTTCCCTGGCACCCCGCTTGAATGGAACTTTCATCCAAACCACCCGAACTTTTTTCATGATGCAAGAGTCACGCCGTCCTGCCAGTATCCCCGTCGAAGCCCTGGCCCTAATCATTCGTCCTCTGCCGGATTCGGGACGCCCGGCAGACTTTTCAGGGCTCGTGGGTCGGTTTGCCTTTTCAGTCGTTCCAACACCTCTCAATATCGCGCTGGGCGACTTGATTACTGTAACCTTCACTATTGAGGGGGATTTGTTACCGGACACCTATCTAAAGCCGAGCATCAGGCCACTCCCGGAACTTAAGATATATGATTTGAAACCCGTTGCGGGCGAGTCCACACCCGTCCGTCAAGTATTCAATCAGACTGTTGTTCCGGGCAATAGCAACATCACGACTATTCCTGCCTGTTCACTGAGTTTCTATGACACCCGGCAATTGTGCTTCAAGACCCTGACCGCAGGTCCTTTCCCCATTCGCTTCCATGCAGAACGCCTTCCTGTTCAAACAGTATTTTCATCCACTGGCGTCATGACCAACGCCGGATCTACCAACGCGATAAACCCCGCTGGCCCCTCAAAACCCCTCACCATGTATGCACGTTTATGGCAGTGGGTTAAGCATGAAAAAACGGCCATCATCTCTGGAAAAGAAGAAGTTCAGGTGTTTTTAACCCCATCCGAATCATCAAAGAAACTTTTTACCTTAAAACCTGGCGATTCGGTTACTCCCGGGGCCACCTACGACAACTGGGTATGTGTTTCTTCACCTGCTGGCACAGGGTGGATACCCACAACCGCCATCACCCCTTGATATTCGCCATTTTCTAGATTGACGTGGCTTTAAAAACTTCTACACTTGATTGCTTTTCAAAAGGAGTAACTAAATTATGGCATTGATCACATTCGGAAAAGAGAAGGAAAACGTTGTCACCCGCAAGGAATTTTCTGTCGCCAAGGCACAAAAAATTCTGAAAAATGAAACCATCGCCATTATCGGCTACGGCGTTCAGGGACCGGCACAGGCATTAAACCTCAAGGACAATGGGTTCAAGGTCATTATCGGTCAGGCTCCAGAGTTCAAAAAAGACTGGGACCGCGCTTGCGCAGACGGATGGGTTCCCGGCAAAACGTTGTTTGATATCGCCACGGCGGTCAAACGCGCCACGATCATTCAATTGTTGGTGTCTGATGCCGCGCAACGTCAGGTGTGGCCGACTATCAAGGCCAATCTGAAGCCGGGTGACGCACTCTACTTTTCACATGGGTTTTCGATTGTATACAAGGAACAAACTGGCGTTATCCCCCCCAAAAACGTGGATGTCATTATGGTCGCCCCCAAGGGCTCTGGCTTGAACGTCCGTCGCAATTTCCTGTCTGGCGCAGGTATCAACTCCAGCTTTGCCGTTGAGCAGGATGCCACTGGCCGAGCCAAGGACCGGTGTATCGCCCTGGGTATTGGCATTGGTTCCGGATACCTGTTCCCGACCACCTTTAAAAAGGAAGTTTGCAGCGACCTGACCGGCGAACGCGGTGTACTCATGGGCGCTTTGGCAGGCATGATGCAGGCTCAGTATGACGTCCTGCGCGCCAACGGCCACTCTCCGAGCGAGTCGTTCAATGAGACGGTCGAGGAACTGACCCAAAGTCTTATCCGTCTCGTGGATGAAAATGGCATGGATTGGATGTACCAGAATTGCTCGGTCACCGCTCAGCATGGCGCACTGAAATGGCGCCCGATTTTCCACAAGGCCAATCTCCCCGTCTTCAAGAAACTGTATCACTCGGTCAAGATCGGGCAGGAAACCCGTGAAGTGCTGCGTGACTGTGGCGGCAAGGACTACCAGAAGTTTTTGGCCAAGAAGCTGGCTGAAATCCATCAATCTGAAATGTGGCAGGCTGGTACCGCAGTTCGCGCATTACGACCAAAGGAAGGCATCAAGTCCATGGCCAAGAACTCCAAGGGCGTCGGCGGCCGTTTGTCGAACTAACTGTCCCGATTCAGTTAAAAGGGCAGGTGCCGCAAGGCCCTGCCCTTTTTTCTTTTCACCGTCTAACGTCTTACAGCTTGCGTCTTCGCACGGTTTCTTCCATCAATTCCATGGTTTCACGGGCAGCCTTTTCCCATGTAAAGGTTTTGACCCACTCTAAGCCCTGTGCTCGCATTTGTGCATATAACGCCGGATCACCCAGTAACTGCTCCAGACGCGCCACCATGGCATCAACATCACCATGGGGGACCAGAAAACCCGTCTTGCCTTGCTGAACGGCTTCATTGAGACCTGGCGAGTCACTTGCCACAACAACTGTGCCGCAGGAATTGGCTTCCAGGACAGACAACCCCCACCCTTCTTTTGGTGAAGGATAGATCAAGACATCGGCCTGCTGCATCAATTGAACTTTGCGTTCATGTGAAATTCTTCCGGTAAACTCAATATTCTGATCCACGCCTAAATCCTTTGCCAATTGGCGAAGCGGCTCAAGATAATCACCTGAACCCACGATTTGGAAAAGGATATCGGGATGGCGGCCTTTCAATTTCGCAACGGCCTGGATGCCCTGCTGTATACCCTTGTATTTCTTGAGCCGCCCCACGTAGATAAACGTTGGCCGGATTCGGGCCGGCTTGCCGACCGGCGCAGGATAATCCGCATGGGTGAACCCGGGGTGAATCACTCGTGTTTGATCTACCGGTATGCCACGGGCGACAAGATCAGTTTGTGTGCTTTTTGATAATAGAGAGAACATACAACGCCGATAGGCCTTGGAAATTCCTCGCTCAAACAAATACACATAGGAGGCGGGCAAGAAGGAGACTTCCTGAAACACGGTACTCCCGAAGAGATGCGGCACAATGGCCATGACAGGAATTTTTCGCTCGAACAGCGGCAAATAAAAGGGAATTTTATCTATGCCTTCAATGATTAGGTCGTAGTTATTGGCCCGCAATTCCGTCCGGTAGACCCAAGGTGCCAGATAATTAAAATAGGCTTGCCGCCCCCGCCTCAGAATACGTATCCCCGACTGCATTTCTTCTGCAGCTCCGCCCTCAAAGCTATTACACAGGTAATCGACTTGATGCCCCAACCCCACGATCCGGCGGAACACCTCATACAATACAATTTCAGCCCCGCCAGCTAACGGGTGCTTCATGTCACGGTATTCAATGAGGAGGACGTTCATAGAGAAAAAGAGGGAATCCAGAATCCAGAATTCATCTTCTCACGATCCAGGATGTTCGAGCATGATCTTTTCGGCACACAGCGGGCAGGTCTGCGGATCAAAGGTTACCGGTTCCATCTGAAGAAGACTCACGGTAGGCGGAATAAATCGCGCTTTTCCACCACTCCTGTCTACCAGCACGACCACGGCCGCCACCTTGCCTCCGCGTCCTTCAACAATATCGATCGTCTCCTGGACGCGCCCTCCACGGGTCACAACATCTTCAGCCACCACAAATGAGGCATTTTTCGGGATCTCAAATCCACGACGTAGCACTAATGCCCCTTCCTGTTTTTCAGCAAAAATCGAAACAACTCCTAGTGTTTTGGCCACTTCATGCCCAACAAATAGTCCGCCCATTGCAGGAGCAATCACTCCGTCCACATGAATCCCGGGGATGGCTTTCCGAAGTTTCATCACCAAAGCTTCACACAAACGAGCCGCAATACGGGGCTGCTGAAGCACTTTGGCACATTGAAAAAACTGGTCGCTATGAAGACCGGATCGAAGCTCAAAATGCCCCCTTAGTAAGGCCTTGGTCTCAAGAAACACGTTCAACACTTCGTTATCTGTCATTCGCTCTCTCCTCTGTCATTTCACTACAGCCCCGGCGGGGAATTCACCATCCACGGTGATCAGTTTTAATTCCTTCCCCACACTGGCCGCCAACAGCATCCCGTTCGACTCCACGCCGCGAATCGTCGCCGGCTTCAGGTTCGCAACCACCACTACCGTTTTCCCTGGCAAAACCCCGGGGTCATAATGCATCGCGATCCCCGCCACCAACTGCCGCTTCTCGCCTCCGAGGTCAATCTGGAGCTTCAGCAACTTATCCGCTCCCACCACTTTTTCGGCCTCAAGAATTCTGGCTGTTCGCAACTGAATCTTTTGAAAATCGGCATACTCCACCAAGGCCACACCCACAGGGGCCACCTTGGCTGTAGTAGCCGTCGCCTGCCCTGAGCATGTCGAGGGGGTGCCGACGGCATCTTTAACGATAGGTACCGGCGACACGCCGGTTACTACAGGCATAATACGAGGAAACAGGGACTGCATCTCACCTAAGCGGGTACCCGGCTTCATGAGCCCCCACTCTTTCAAGGATCCGATGTCGGGCACTGTCTCACGAATCCCCAACACCACTCGCAATTCCGCCATCTTACCCGGCATTACCGGATACAGTAGGCCGCTCACGATACGCAGGGCTTCAGCCGCCGTGTACAACACCGTGTGCAACGGCCGTTTATCCTCCTGCTTCGCCAACGTCCAGGGCTGCTTCTTTTCCAGATAGCGATTGGCGGCACGCACCACATTGGCAACCGCCGTCAATCCCATATCCAAACGCATATTAGCAATCATCGTCTCCATGGAGCTGGCCGCCTCCAATGCCGCAGACCGCAGTTCGACTTCATCTACACCCACCACATCCGGCTCCGGCAACATCCCGTTGGTATAGGTGCTGATCATCTTGATCAATCGACTCAGCATATTCCCAAGATCATTAGCCAAATCTGCATTATATCGCCGTATAAAAGCTTCTTCAGTGAAACTGGCATCCTGCCCAAGAACCATTTCAGCCATTAGGAAATAGCGAAACGCGTCTACCCCGTATTTATCAACAAATGCCATGGGTTCGACAACATTTCCGGTCGTCTTGCTCATTTTACTGTCACCCATCAGCCACCAACCATGTGCAAAAATCGATTCTGGCATCTCAATACCCATGGCCTTGAGCATGATAGGCCAATAGACCGTATGGGTCGTCAGAATGTCCTTACCAATCAGATGATAAGAAGCCGGCCACCATTTTTTGAACTTCTCATCGTCAGATAGGTAGCCGACAGCGCTGATGTAATTTGTCAGGGCATCGCACCAGACATAGGCAACGAAGTCCTTATCAAAGGGCAGTTCAATGCCCCAACTCAGACGACTCTTCGGACGGGATACGCACAAATCGTTTAGTTTTTTACGCAGAAATCCAAGAGTTTCATTCCGCCTGAAATCCGGCTGGATAAATTTCGGGTGATCCTGAATATACTGAATGAGCCACTCCTGATATTTACTCATTCTCAGGAAGTAATTGGATTCCCGGATCCGCTCCACGGGACGCTTGCAATCGGGACAGGCACCGTTATCGAGATCCTTCTCCATGAAAAACCGCTCACAGGGCACACAATACCAGCCATCATATTCGGCACGGTATATCTCATCCTTCTCGTAGAGCTTTTGAAAAAGCTTCTGAACCACTTCTTTGTGACGTACTTCCGTCGTACGAATGAAATCGTCATTCGTAATCTCGAGTTTTTTCCATAATTCCTGAAAACGGACGACGGTTGTATCGGCATGCTGTTGTGGGGTGACACCCCCTTTTTCGGCAGCCTGCTGAACTTTCTGCCCATGCTCATCAGTGCCTGTCAGAAAAAAGGTTGGAACATTCAATAACCGATGATATCGAGCCAGGACATCAGCTAAAATCGTAGTATAAGCATGCCCAATATGGGGCCGGTCATTCACATAGTAAATCGGCGTTGTCACGTAAAATTTATTGTTCTGCATATCAATTACCTCTGGTCAGATAAAATAACGGCTTCCACATCAAAAGCAAAGCCAAGAAAGGATTCAGAATTCAGAAGTCAGGATTCAGCAACCTATCATAATTCTGAATCCTGAATACTGGCTCCTGAATACTCCCTCTCTTACATTAACGACACGGCATCAACATCAATCACCATGGAAACGCCACTAGGCCAATGGAATTCGCGCGCTACCACCTTGAGCGAATCCGTAATGGCTCTGGTCGTCGGAGCCCTCAGTATAATTTGATGTCGGAATTGGCCCTTGGCTTTTTCGAGAGGAGCAGGTGCCGGGCCACTGACAATCACCTTCGAAGAGAGCAAGGGCTGAAGCTGAGCCGTAAATTGTTCTGCGGCCTTCGTCACCTTAACCTGATCCATGCCCTTAATTCCCACACAAACTAAATGTCCAAAGGGGGGATAACCTAGTTCTCGACGAAACTCATTCTCCTGATCACAAAATCCATCATAATCCAACCGACGCGCCGCCTGAATGGCCTGATGGAACGGGGTTGAAGTTTGCACGATGACTTCCCCGGGGATCTCCCCTCGTCCAGCCCGCCCAGCCACCTGCGTCAAAAGCTGAAAAGTCCGTTCACTGGCCCTGAAATCAGGCATATGCAAACTCATGTCGGCATTGAGTACCCCAATCAGGGTTACATTCGGAAAATCCAATCCCTTGGCAATCATTTGCGTACCCACCAAAATATCAATTTTACCGGTTTTAAATTCATTCAGAATCCGGCGATGCGAATCTTTTCCTCTCGTGGCATCTGCATCCATGCGAGCGATTCTAGCACTAGGAAATAGTTTGCTTACGGCCACCTCCACCCGCTGAGTACCGATACCGGCAAATTTGAACGCTGGGTCCTGACACCCTGGGCACCGATCCGGTAATGCTTGAATCGCCCCGCAAATATGGCATTTGAGAGTCTCATCGTGACGGTGATAGGTCATCGATATGCTACAGTCATTGCACTTGGCCACCAGACCGCATTTGGGGCAAACCAACGAAGACGCATAACCGCGACGGTTGAGAAACAATATCACCTGCTCAGCCTTAGCCAGACGCTTCTGAACCGCTTCCACGAGGTCACGCGAGAAAATAGACAGCCGCCCCGTCTTCTCCGCCTCCTGTCGCATATCGACAATTCGCATGTGTGGCATAGCACGGTGGTCAACCCGATTCATCATTTCAACCAGTTGATATTTACCGTTTTTGGCATTGGCGAAAGATTCAAGTGCCGGAGTAGCTGAGCCAAGGAGAACGGCACATTTTTCGATGTGCCCCCGCATCACGGCCACATCACGCGCATGATAACGCGGCATTTCCTCCTGTTTATACGTGTGCTCATGTTCTTCATCCACCACGATGAGACCTAGATTTTCAACAGGCGCAAAAACGGCAGATCGAGCTCCTACCACAATTCGCGCAGTTCCATCATGAATCCGATGCCATTCATCATGGCGCTCACCGTCTGAGAGATGACTATGGAGCACGGCGATTGTATCGCCAAACCGCCCTCTAAACCGTTCAATCGTCTGAGGGGTTAGCGAGATTTCAGGAACCAGCACAATGGCGCCTTTCCCTTGACTCAGAGCGTAATCAATGGCCTGCAGGTAGACTTCCGTTTTGCCACTTCCCGTGACACCGTGCAGGAGAATAACTGAGGGTCCTGAAAGACTTGTAGTAGCAGCCGTATCGGCGGCATCTTTTGCCGTTTTGCCGCTATGCTTATTGATCGACTGTTTGACCCTTTCCAGCGCTTCCGCCTGACCCGGCATTAACGGAAGCGGCTCAGTCCGCAAAATCGTATGATTTGCAAACGGGTCCCGCAGAGCCGCCTGCTTTCCGATACGAACCAGCCCTTTCTTCTCAAGGGTACGAACCGCCGCCGTATCCGCTCCGGACAGTTTGATCAGTTCATTGAGGAACATCCCGCCACGGGACTGAAGAAGCTCGAGAACGGCAACCTGTTTTGGAGCTCTAGACACCACCCTCACCCCAGCCCTCTCCCCTGAAGGGAGAGGGAGCTCACCCGTCCTTCCCCCTCTCCCTTCAGGGGAGAGGGCTGGGGTGAGGGTCAGAGTGACAAATAACTGTTCCTTAAATGACGCGCTCTGATTCCTGACCGCACCCGGCAACACCGCTTGGACTGCCAATTCAACAGGAGCACAGTAATAATCCGCCATCCACCGCGCCAGCTTGAGGAGGCTTTCTGCAATATACGGCTTCTCGCCTACCACCGATTCGATAGCCTTGAGCTTGGGGTGTCCGGAGGATTGACTGAACCCAACCACATAACCTTGAGTCTTTCTGGGGCCAAAAGTCAGGTTAACCCTGGATCCAAGTTTGACTTGAGCGGTCAAGGAATCAGGGATCAGGTAGTCGAATTCTTTATCGACGGCAACATCAACTACAACTTTGGCAATCATGATGAACTAGGATGTATAGAAGATCGCCAAACGTACAAATAAAATTAAATGTTCAACGTCCGGACTTTAGCAGTGCAAAACTTCAGCTCTAAGGCAAAAGGCCCCATCATATCGTCGTACATTTGCTTTATTTCATTCGGAAGATAATCGTGCACAATCCGGTTGCGCACATCGCGCATGTTAAACCACTGTTCAACAGACGAGATCAACACAAGTTTTTCCATCCTATTGAGACGATCACGCAACGTATCAGACTCCTCGGCAAATTGAAGACGCTCGTAACTTCTGAAAAATTTCAGACTGATCTCAACCGCACGGATGAAGCGATCACTTAACGCGTCGTACGGCTCGCTTTCATCAGAGTTGTAATTGCGCACTGCTTCATAAGGGGAAAGTTTGTCTAGTGAGGCTTGAACCAATGCCACAGTGTCGAGCATTTTAGCCAATTCCCGCTTTGTGACTTCACGTTGTTCCGGCATGGTCATGTCAGCAACACCGCCTCCCGTTGAATGAGTTTTAAGAATGACTTCTGCTCAGCAGAAATAAAGTCTGGGTTGACAACAAGCACATCGATTTTCTCATCGCATTCCATACGGAATCGCACCGAAATATCCCGCGACAAACGATAGGAGGAATCTGCTTGGGAAAAGACAAGCAGGTCAATATCGCCCCCCTTTGACGCAGGGTTGACCCGCGAGCCATAAAGATAAGCGTCCCCCTCCACGCCTTTGAGCGCATGGGCTAACGCTTTTTTTTCTATGTCCAGAAGCCTCATAACTAGTCATCAGGATACACCCCGGACCTTGCATAAACAAGTTGGTTGTTAATTCGTTGATTTTCGTAAGGTACGAAAACACGCTCCCCGAAAATGGCTGGTTGATTTCTGGTGGCCTGAATGAGTGGCACACAATGACACAAACTGGCACACGGATGCAGACTGACATCAGCCAGCATATCAAACACAAATTGTTGCGCGGCAATGTATTAAACACATTATATATCATTTTAAATTCACACGGCCTGCTGTCTTCTGTAGTAACCGGCGTCTCGCCGGTATGCGCTAAGAGTGCTGCCGACACGGCGGCTACTGCAGCGCCCCCCCCTTTAATCCATTCATCATCTGCTTCATCGGAAAAACCACCGTTTAGCAGCGGAAGTTTTCGACAACCCCACCTCCAGACGTTGATTTCCACACATATTATGGAGACCGGTGTGTGTGTCATACCAGTTCCAACAAATAAAACATAAAAAGGAGAGAATACGATGGATGAAGCACACGATCTTGATACTGAACCTGGGCCAGGGTTGTCCTTGCGACAACAGCAACTGTTAGTTGAGCTTGTCGCTAATCCTGACATCCAAGCAGCCTGCAAGGCTGCTGGCGTAGGACGCTCGACCGCACATCGCTGGCTGAAAGAGCCGGCCTTTCGCGTTGAACTTGCAAACCAGCGCGACATGATTCTTTCCGAGACCATG
>Ga0118677_10005449_pt1 | contig 22242 bp, 21 predicted proteins | sample AliMusrvi5mmetaG_FD_86154 | JGI IMG/M metagenome (GOLD analysis project Ga0118677, IMG submission 86154)
GCTGAAGGATGTCACGAGGATCGGATTTTTGGTTCATCGCCGGAAAGTATATGGCATCGCATATACTTTAGGAGAAAAAAACTCAGCAAAATGCTTTTTCAGAGATTTTTGTCCTGCACCCCCTGCGGTGATGTCAGGTGGACGATGGTCTGGGTTTTACGGGAAGTGTGATCAGCGGAGACGAGCTGCCGCCTTTGGTCAAAACCCGAAGATTTCGATCAAGCGCTGGTTCATTTTTGGATTTCTGCATCATCCCTTGATGCGGGGCAGGAATTTTACGATCACCACCGGCATGCTCGCTTGGGAATCAGGAAATGTGTGTGCAGACCCCGATCCAGACCAGGCTTCCAGACCACTGGAATCATACGCTATTTCCCGCGCAATGAACCGCGGGGAGCGCCCATCAGGCACCTCGCCGGGAGACGGGGGGTGCGGGTTTGGACTTATCTTTCTTCGGCTTCTTGACTTCTTTTCTTTTGCTGTTGTTTCCTTTGGCCATAATAACTCCTTGTTGATGAGGTTTAAGAGATTCGCCTCATTGACCGCGCATTGCAAGGGGTATTCTCAGCAGAGCCCGGCCTCGTCAATCATCAGAACCTGCGTCATTTTACTTCCAGAAGTCCCCAACCGGTCCACGGGCATCTCGCGGCGATTCCGCAGGCGCTTGGGAATGAGCCAAGCCCAGACTTGGGCATGCGAAAAATTCTGTCGCGGCGCGATCAAACCTGGCATGCGAAAATTTCTTGAGTTAGATGCCGGCCGACTCATATTCGCAGCCCATGTTTCAAGAAGCCGAGAATCTTCACCTCAACCGCGCCCGCCAGACGCAGCGGCTTCTCGGGACCCGTCTTTTTTCCGGAATGGTTCCCCTTGGCGTCGCCTGGAGCCGGGTCGGGGAGCCCGGTGCGTTCGCCACGCATCCCGAGGCCCGCGCGCTTGCCCCCATTGTCGAAGGAGAACATTGGGGAGGCGGATGGGATCATGCGTGGTTCCGCTTTACCGGAGTTTTGCCGGAAGCCTGGTCCGGCCGTCACGTCGTGGCTTGGATCGACCTCGGCACCGAGGGGCTTGTATTTGACAAGGATGGACGCGTGACTCAAGGGATATCCCCGGGAAATCTCTTCAACAACATCCCTTGGAAGGGAACGCGGCCCCTTGTGGAAATTGCCCCGCTCGCGAAAGACGAACAGATTTGCTTTTGGGTTCAGGCGTCGGCAATCTCCCATCCTGATCCCGAGCTGAACGAAGAGCCGGTCCGCAAGCCGCTGCCCAAGGCCGGGCATTGGAACGGGGTTCTCAACCACGCGAAGCTCGTGCTTTTTGACGACGAGATCTGGGCGCTCTATATGGATTTCGAGGTGTTGATCGACCTTTTGGAAAGCCTGCCGGCCAAGGCGGTTCGCCGGGCGAAACTCCTTCGCCTTCTCACGCTTTCCAGCGAGGCGATCGCCCGTAACCCCGCAGATTTTGCCGGCGTCCGCGCCGCGCTTCGGCCCGCCTTTGACAAGCCTGCAAACGCCTCCGATCTGCGCGTCTGCGCCGTGGGCCATGGCCATCTCGACACGGCCTGGCTCTGGCCCGTCTCGACCGGACGCCAGAAATGCGCCCGCACCGTCGCCAACCAACTCCTGCTCATGGACCAGTATCCGGCCCATGTCTTTGGTTTTTCGGCCGCGCTGCATTACCAGTGGTTGAAAGAAGATCATCCCGATCTCTTCGAGCGCGTCCGGGCCCGGATTCGGGAAGGGCGCTGGGAGGTGCAGGGAATGGTGTGGGTCGAGGCCGATGGGAACATGCCCTCCGGCGAATCGCTCATCCGCCAGTTCCTGCACGGCGCGCATTGGTTCAGGGAAAACCTTGGCGTTGCCAGCAATTTCCTCTGGCTGCCCGATGTCTTTGGCTATCCGGCCTCGCTGCCGCAAATCATGAAGCACTGCGGGGCGGAATCCCTGGTCACTCAAAAGGTTTCGTGGAGTCTGTTTAACAAGTTTCCGCATCATGCGTTTCGCTGGCGGGGCATCGACGGCACCGAGGTGATCTCCTATTTTCCACCCGAGAACAATTATTGCAGCAACCTGCTGCCCTCCGGTTTGATCGAAGGCCAGGAGCGTTGCGCCGAACGCGACCGGCTGGACTCCATGCTTTCACTTTTCGGCTATGGAGACGGAGGCGGCGGGCCGCATGCCAAACACCTCGAACGCACCCTCCGCTGCTCGAATCTTGAAGGTTGTCCGCCGGTGAAGGTTTCCACGGCCGGAAGTTTTTTGGATGATCTGTGCGCCAGGCGCGAGTTGCTCGATATTTGGGAAGGGCCGTTTTATGTCGAGGGACACCACGGCACGCTCACCACTCACGCTTTTGTAAAATGGGCCAACCGGCGCCTCGAGGAACAGCTTCAGTCTCTTGAAATCCTCTGGTCGTCGGCCGGTCGCGCCGCGTGGCCCGCCGCTGAATTCGATGCGTTGTGGAAGACCGTCCTGCGCAACCAATTTCACGACATCATCCCCGGCTCAAGCATTCGGGAGGTTTATGAAACCGTCTATCCGGAATACCGGGACGCGCTGGCGTCGGCGGACGCGCTGGCGGAACGGTTCGCGCGCCAAGTTCTTTCCCAGGCTCCGGGTTCGCTCACGCTTTTCAATTCTTTGCCCGGAGCCTGGCGGGACGCGATTCGCCTGCCCGCTCTGCCGGCCGGAGCCGGGCTCCGCGACTCCTTCGGCCAGACCGTTCCGGTTCAGTCTGGGCCGGACGGCGCGCTTGCTTGCGTGGACGTTCCCGCCTTGGGATTCGCAACCTTCACCCTTGTCGAAGGAGCCGCTTCGACCCCCTCGCGCATGACTCTGGCGGACGGCCCGTTTGTTCTCGAGAACCACCTTGTCCGTTACGAGTTTGACGCCAACGCGCGCTTGGTGCGGGCCTTCGATAAGGAGCGCGGACGTGAACTCATCCCTACCGGCGAGACCGGCAACCTTTTTTCGCTCTACAACGATATGCCCTGCCAATGGGAGGCGTGGGATATCGACATCTTCTACGAACAGGAACTCATTGCGACCGCCGAAACCGTCGAACCGATCACCGCCGAGACTGGCCCTGTTCGCAATTCCCTGCGCGCCCGCCTGCGCGTCGGCGACTCGGAGATCCGCCAAGCCATCGCGCTCCAACCCGGCTCGCGCCGCCTCGATTTCGAAACCGAAATTGCCTGGCGCGAAGAGCGTCGCCTCCTGCGGGTCTCCTTCCCTGTCGCAATTCGGGCGGCCACTGCCGCCTATGAAATCCCGTTCGGGCATGTCATGCAACCGACGCATCGCAACACAAGCCGCGACATGGCCATGTTCGAGCATTCCGCCCACCGTTTCGCGGACCTCTCCGATCCGGATTACGGCGTCGCGCTGCTCAACGACGGCAAATACGGCCACAAAATCCATGGCCACGTCATCGATCTCGCCCTGCTGCGCGCCCCGCTGTTTCCCGATCCGCAAGCGGATCGCGGCTCTCATTCCTTCCGATACGCGCTGCTGCCGCACCCCGGCCCGCTTTCAGACGGCGTGGTGCTGGCCGAGGCCGCGCGCTTCAACCGCCCGCCGACCATCCTCGCCGGCACAACGCTGCCCGCCAACGCGCCCGTATTTCCCGTGCGGCTGCTCGACGGCGAAGTTTCGCTCGAAGCCCTCAAACGCGCGGAAGATGGCAAAACATGGATCCTGCGGCTGGTCGAGCGCCGCGGCCGGCACGCCGTCGAACGCCTGCATTTCACATCCCCTGCCACCCTCGTGGAAACCGACGGGTTGGAGTTCCTGGAAGGAAAGCGCACACAAGTTACCGAGGGCATGGCGGCGGCGTTTGCCCCCTTTCAAATCCGGACATGGAAAATCGTGACCGAACAAGCTTCGCAATGCAAAATATAAAACCTGAAATGAAAAATCCTGCCTCAACCATGAATGCCCGAGAACGCCACATTGAAACCCTTCTGTTCGGAAACCCTGATCTTCCACCGCTTCAGCCGGGTTACGGGCGAAAGTCAACCTGGGATCGCTGGCACGCCGACGGGCTGCCGTCGGAGGTGAAGGACGCGAACGAATATGCCTACCGCCTCGCCGGCGGCACCAGGGAGTGGCCAAAAGGCGACGAGTTTTATGCCGTGGATAACCGGATGCGTCCCTTGTTCGAGGAAAAGGTGATCGAACGTCTCGCGGATTCGCAGATCGTCCAGGACTGGAAGGGCAACATCTGCGAGATCGGGCTCGAGTTTGATCCCTCCTTCCTTCAAAACGCGATTGATTTTGTGACCCGCCGATGGATCAAGTGCCCGGTGGAAAACCGCTCCGACTGGGAGGCCATGAAGGAGCGGTACAACCCTGATGAGCCGGGCAGGCTGCCGGCGGATCCCGCCGCCTATGCCGCCGGTCTGGCCAACCGGACTCATGTTTTGACCATGGGATTTTCCGGGCCGTTCTGGCAGTTGCGCGAATGGCTGGGATTCGAGCAGCTCTGCGAATTGTTCGTCGAAGACCCCGATTGGGTCCGCGAGATGATCCTCTTCTGGCAGGAGTTCGTCGCGCGCCTGATGGAAAACGCCTTCCGCCATCTGACGCCCGACCACGTCCATTTTTCCGAGGACATGGCCTACAAGGCCCACCCGATGATCGGGCCGGCCATGACCCGTGATTTTCTTCTGCCCTGCTACAGGCGCTGGGGCGAAATCCTCCGCAGGCATGGCGTCCCGATTTACGGGATCGATTCCGATGGTGAAATCACCTCGTTGATCCCGATCTGGATCGAGGCGGGAGTGCATGTGGTGGACCCGATGGAGGTGGCCGCCGGCATTGATCTTCCGGCTCTCCGGGCCGTTTACGGAAAAAAAATCGCCTTCCGGGGCGGGGTTGACAAGCGCTGCATGGCGGCGGGCGGCGAAAAAATCGTCAACGAAATCGAGCGGTTGAAACCGGTGATCAAATCGGGAGGCTTCATTCCGGGTTGCGACCACGGGGTCCCCTCCGATGTCTCGTGGCCCGACTACGCGCGCTACGTCGAGCTTCTGGCCCGCGCCACCGGCTGGCTTTAGTAAACCCACTCACCAGCCTGCCCGAGATTAATGAACAGCAAACACAGGCTTATTACCCTTCTAAGAGGCGGCATTCCAGATGCGCCGCCGCATTTTGAAATGGTTTTCTTTCTCTACAAGGAAATGTTCGGAATGGATATCGGGCCGGTTATGGGACGAGCCTACGGCTCGGAAGCCGCCCGCCGCGACGCCTTGGAAAGTTTTCACCGCGAAGTGGCTTTGCGGTGCGTCGAGGAATTCGACTATGCCGCCGTGAGCGTCCCCCATTACGACCAGGGAATCGAACCGATTTCCGCCCTGAAAAAACTGAAGAAAGAACTCGATGGCCGGGCGCTGATTTTCGCCTTCAGCGCCGAAGGCGTCCTTTGGATGCCGCTCGGGGGCGATGCCTTTGAGGAATTTGTGGTTCGCATGTATGATGAGCCCGGGGAACTTCACGCGGAAGCCAGGCGCAAAGTGCAGCAAACCAAGGAGCTGACCCTGCGCCAGATCGACGCCGGGGTGGATTTCATCATCCAGAACACCGATTTCGGATTAAACACCGGCCCGTTTGTTACTCCCGCCCAATTCGCCGAGTTTTGCGCCCCTTACATGACCGAGTTGGTCACCTTCATGCACGACCATAAAATTCCTGTCATCATGCACTCGGACGGCAACCTGAATGTGATTCTGGACCAGATTTTCGCAACCGGCGTGGACGGGTATCAGTCGATTGATCCGCAGGGCCAGATGGACATTCGCGCGGTGCGGGAGAGTTATCCGGATTGGCTTCTCATGGGCAATGTGAATTGCTCCATGCTGCAGGAAGCCGACGATGCGGCCATCCGCGACTCCGTTCGGAATTGCATGCAGCACGGCGGTGTCGGCAAACGCTACATATTTTCCACCTCCAACTGCATCTACACCGGCATGCCGCCCGAGAGTTACCGCATCATGCTGGACGAATACCGGCGACTGGCGGATGCCGCCCACACAAATTCTCAAAATTAGCTCCCGTTGTCGCGTCGGCCTGTGAGCGCCGTGGCGTTTGATATTGCTGCAAACCCAGAGGAAACGAGAGGCTCTGTCGGCTGGTTTTTTCATTCGGCGGTCGCAGCCCGCCGCTACAGCTCATGCGCGGTTAAATGCGAAAACGGCGTTTCCTGTAGAGGTTGCAACGCAGGACGCGAAGCGTCCGAGGCCGGGCTTTCCATTCTAAAAGAACTTCTCAATCGCCGTTTTCGGGTTAAAATCCGTGCTTTTTCAGGTAACGCCTGCTGATCCGGGCGCTTTCGAGCGGGGTGCGGAAGGTTTTGTCCAGTTCCACGGTGAGCCAGCCGTCATAGCCGGTCTTCTGCAAGGCTCGCAGGCATTGCCCGACATCGAGGCGGGTGTTCCCGCGGCCAAGCTCTGCGAACACGTTTTTTTTCACATCGTAATCCTTGATGTGAGTGTAGATGATCTTTTTTCCAAAGCGCCGGATGAAGGCCGGCGCATCGTCTCCGGACGCTTCAAGGTGCGCGATGTCAACGCAAAACTTGAGTTCCGGAATCCGCTTGAGCAGCAGGGCGGCCTCTCTCCCGGTTTCAACAATGCTGCCCGCGTGGGGATGAAACGCGATCTCCAATCCGTTCTTGTGCGCGAATTCGAGCGCGGCCCCGAGGCTTTTGCCAAAGAGATCGTAGTCTGCGGCATATTGGTTGCGGCGTTTGTAAAAATTGAAGCCGCCGCAGGCCATGATGGTTTTTACGCCGAGAGCCGCCGCGTATCGCATGTCTGCCTGGTAAGCTTTCGTGTTGGGAGGCCACGGGTTGTAGGTCACGCCGGTGGAGTAAGCGGCGATCTCCAGCCCGAGTTTTTTGGTCAGCTTGAGAAACTCGCCGGGCTTGCCAAGCACAGCATCACCGCCTCCAACCTCGACCCCTTCGTAGCCGGCGTCACGAACTTCTTCCAGGCACTGTGCGAGGTTGAACGGAAGCTTCTGTTCTTGTGCGTAACCATTCCAGGTCAAAATATGGATGGATGTTTTCATAAGGATAAAGGCTGGATCTCGACGACCCGGTTGTTTACGGCGCTGGCAATCGCTTGCATGGAAAGATGAACGATCCGACTGCCCCAGGCAATGTCAGCAACGGATTTTGCCCGGCCGTCGATCACATCAAGAAAATGAAGATGCTTTGGAAAAACCGGACCTAATTCCAGCGGGATCGCAGTTTTTGTACCGACCTTGACCATCTCGAGTTTTTCGCCCCAGCGGGCAGTATAAACCGAGGCCTTCGTTCCGACGATGCCGCGGTAGTAATCCGAGATCGGAGCCATTTGACTCCCTTCGATCGTGGCTGTCAGCTCTTTCGGATACGCCATCGCCAGCCAGACGTGATCATTGTCACGCGGATCGGCGTGCTGCCGGCTCGCTTTGCGGCAGTAAACGGAAGCGGGTTCGCCCAGGAAATGAACAATCCAGTCGATCTCGTGCGCCATCAGTTCGCTCATGACCCCGCCAGATTTCTCATAGTCAAACCGCCATGAGCCGGTTTTTTCCGGCGGAAAATAACAAAGCCTGCGGGACCAGACACTGACCGGTTCCCCCAGCGCGCCGGAATCGAAGATTTCCTTCATTTTCAGAGTCGTCGGATCGAAACGGACAGAAAAGCCGACAAAAGAGGAGACGCCCGCTTTGTTCACCGCCTCCACCATCCGCCGCGCCTCTTCATCGCTGAGGGCCATCGGCTTCTCGCACCAGACATGTTTGCCGTGCGCGGCGCAGATAATGGTTTGCTCCGCGTGCAAAAAGTTGGGCGAGGAAATGACGACAGCGTCCACCTCGTCCAGGAAATCCGTGAAATGGGAATAAGCCTTGGCCCCGCACTGATCGGCCAGCTTTTGCGCGGCGGCAAGGACGGGATCGGCGACAGCGACCACACGACAACGGCCGGGATATTTCAAAAAGGCTTTTGCATTGCCGGTGGCATTGCCGCCGGCGCCAATGACGCCAATTCTTATTGCGGAAATCTGGTGGGACTTCATTCTTTTAATTATCAAAAAATCACGGTGCCGGTAAAGTGGGTTATTCCACCGCTTCGTATCGATGTTTCGCGATGTCAAACCGCTGGCCTTCAAAAACACGAAGCAGGGTTGTGTAAACACGGATGCTTAGTTTGTTGGCACCACGCCGAAGTTCGGTGCGTTTCAACAGGCATTCACGAGGTGACCAGGGGAGGGGATGCCAGGGCCCGCCGTTCATTGCCACGTCGCAGGCTTCTTCGAAGGGCAGTTCAAAATCAAAACCAGCGAGGGCGTGGGGCTCTGAGGGAAGATCCTGCAGGTTGACGTCGGCTGTGTATTCGACAATGCCGGCATAATACGGCATGGCGTTGTGCTCGTATTCCTCGAATCGGCCTTCCTTTTCGCGCGAGGTCAATTGTGGTTTTCCGTTCGCCACGCCGAAGTCACCCGCGAGATACAAGGCATTTAGCAATCCCCCATCGAGGCGGTCGGTGGTGACCTTGACAGTTATGGTGTTTCGTCCCGGGCGCAAAGCATTCGTGATATCACAGCCAAGGCTGCCGCGCACATGCATGGGAACGGGGCGAAATGCTGAGGCCGTCAACGGGGTTTGTTTGTTGATGAGGATCAGCCAATCCCCGACGATGGAGTGCGGCTCCATGACGAGTGTCACGGCGCCGCGGTAGCGGTTGCTGAAGCGGAACGAATATTCAACGTGCAAGGGCGGCAGCTTCAGCTCAGGCGAATCGCCAAAATATTGTTCCCATCGCGGCGCGAATTGGAATTTTCCTTCTTCCAGTTGGTTGGCGAGAGGAACGGCGGACACCGTCTTTTTTTGGCGGGAAAGGCCTGCGAGCCTCATTTCCCAGCGGTACATGCGTAGGAAATTGGGGCCGTGCGGCAGAACTCGCACGCTTTGCGGAATTTTGATTTTGATCCGTGGAGCTGCTGCCGTCGGCGCGGTATTCGCGGTTGATTGCAGGATGACCGACTCGAAGGGTTCGAGCCGTCTTTGATAACATTCTTCGCCCGGCATCAATTTCGCGGGAATGGTTTCGGAAAGCGGTAACTCGGTCAGTGGCTGGCGCGCGGGAATATCGAGTTCGACCGGTGTGGCGGAGGTGTTGACAAGGAACCATGTCTTGCGTTTTCCACGGCGGCGCGTGACCATGTGAACCTGTTCCAAATTCCCCGCGCGCGATTTCATTTGCAATTGCGGGTTGACCTGGGATCGAATGGATTGCTGATCGTCGGCCAGGCGTTCCTCCCGGCAATAAACGATGGAACCGCCCTGCGACCGGAATGATTCCAGCCATTGCGCCAGTTCTTTTTCGATTTGTTGCTGCGGCGGCACCACCACCAGCCGGGCCGTGATGTCGCGGATTCGCACGCAACCTTTGGCGATTGTCCCGCCGCGTAAAATATCCGTGTCCACAATCATGAAATCGAGGTGTTGGGCGATGAGAAACTCCTGCAGTTTGCCATAGGCGGCCCGTTGCGCGGGGGTGGGTCGCCCCGAGGTGGGCTCGACGATCAGGATTTCGGCGGCGATATGCGTGCCGTCAAATAGCCCCGCAACCTTATCGATATGCCGGGACAAATGCCGGAACATCGGCCAGTAAGGCATTTGAAAAAAGAACGTGGGCGGCGCGTCATGCTTTTGCAATCCGTGTGTGCTGTAAAAAAAACCGTGCGGCACGAAGTAGCGGATGCCCATCAGGAGCAGTCCGTCCACAATCGACTTGGCATCCTGCAAGGTGCCGCCCCAGCCCAAGCTGTGGAAGCATTCACACAAGGAGCCTTCTTTTTTATAAAAATACGCGGCCGAGGCGGTGGCGCGAGCATTGCCGCGAATGCTGGATTGCAGCAGATCGGATGGTGCGCCGGCCTTGGTGTGGCCGGGTTCGCAGCCGGGGATATCCATGTAGCGCATCTGCGACAGCCGCGAGGATGGTTTTTCTCCCGTGTAGGCCAGATTGTGTTTAGCGCACCAGTTGGCGTACGGTTTTTCAAACGAGTCGCAGAAGAGATCATGCACCAGGTGATACAAATCGCAATCCACTCGGAGATGTTCCGGGTGTGTGGTGTCTTGAAGCGCCGGCAGTCGCGGCAGCAGGTCGTATTGGTAACGCCTTTGAAAAGCATCCGGAATTAATGCCGACCAGTCCGGCGCAGTTTCGTCGGTAAAAATGGAACGGATTGTTTTGCCGAAATGCTCGCCGAATCGCCGATAATACCGCTCATGCGTCAGCTCGATAAAATGTTGGATGGCGGCCGGATTCAGCGGGTCCACAAAATGCCCGAAGTATTTATGGTGCGCGACCTCGCACTGCACGGAGACAAAAAGACGATGGGGCGTGGCGGGCAGGATCGTCTCCAGAACGGGCACCGGTTGATGGGCGAAAAATCGTTTTCGGTTGTACGGAGTCAGTCCCATCAATACATAGGAGTGGTTGGTCAGGACGATTCCCACCTGGGCGCGCAAATCGACCGGCTTGGTCCAAATCACCCGCCCGCTTTTCGTCAACGGATAGGCCGTGCAACAGAGCACGGTGCCGCGCGGCAGTTCCTGGCGGATCGTGCCGCCTGAGAGCTCAAACTGTTGCTGGACTAGCGTGGTCGCTCTAAATTGTGGATTGCCCAGCGTGACTTCGCCCCCCGCCGCACCGCTGGGATAGGGGTATTCATCATAGAGGTGAACCGTCATTTGGCGCTTGGCTGCCGCCTTGATCGCGACATCAACGAGCTGAAAAAAAGATTCCGAGAGGTAGGGTTGTTTAAGTCCTTGCCGCGAATGGATGAAAAAGCCGCGCACGCCTTGTTGTGCCATCTGTTCGATTTGCCACCGGATCTCGCTGGCTTGGATGTCGTCATTCCAAAACCAAAAAGGGTGCATGCCGACGGCGAGCGGCCATTTTGCGGGTTTTACAATTATTTTTTGTTGGTCGGATCGTATCATGGAAGAATTCCCTAGTGCAGAGTGGTTTTTAAAAACTCACGGCCCGAGCCGTCGTTGGCGAAGGACGTTGATTCGAGCGTCTGATCCGAGGGTTTTCTTGGTGCCGCCCTGAAAATATTCTCGTCGTTGGTCGCCTCAACAAAATATCCGGGTTCCACCATCAGAAATTCGTTGGAATCCCAAATGCCATCAACAAAACGCCGAAACAGAGAGCCGTCTCCCTGAATTTCGTCATATCGCCACTTCAGCCATTCAGCGCATTGTTGAGTATATGCTTTGTGTTTTTCAAAGTTTCCTATCCCCATGTCAACGTATGCAGCATTCGAATACTCTTGAAACCAGCCCTGTTCCATTTCCATGAGATATTGAGCATCTTCTTCACCGTATTTTTCTACATAGTGCCTGTAAGTCCATTCGTATCTATCCTTTCCTGGTGCCAGATGATTTTCGATCCAACCCGGGGTGTACCAATACGTGCCCGGGTGCGCGTCAAAGTATTCTCTGTATCGTGTTTTTGATCCAAGAAAACAGGTCATGCAATCGTGTCCGCGGGTGATGACCAGCCGAGTAGTAACTGCCGAGACTCCCTCTACGCCCTTGCTGCACAAACCATATCCCAAAAGTATCGCGTCGAATCCCGCAGGCGTCTCGTCCACCGCCTGCTGGACTTCCTTGCGAAGTTGATTTGGGTCGCCATGCAACCCATAAGGCAGGAACTTGAAATCGAATTTGTTTTGTGACAGGGAAGCATAATAGCAAAGTTCGCGCCACATGACATTGCAGGCGATGATTCTAAAGTTCTGTGTCTTCACGGCTGATTATGCCACTGGCAGCAGAGCGGACATCTGTCCAGCTTTTTCGGCATATTCGCGGAAGAGCGACAGGTAGAGCAAATACTCCTGGTAGGAAACTCCAGGCGGGGTTTGGTGATCGCAACTGATGAGGAACCCGCCTTTCGCCGCAGTCGGCAGCAGACGCTCGAACTCGGCGCGCATGGCCGCTTCGCCCCGGTTCATGGTCATTTTGTCAAAATGCCCGATGAAGCGCATGCGGGGATGCATGGCGCGCACCGTGGCGATATCGACCCCGGCCTGACGCTCCAAGGGCAGAATCCCATCGATGCCCGCCTCCTCGAACCAGGCCGCGGGGGTGGTGATGTCGCCGTCGGAATCAATGAACGGGATTGTTCCCATATTTTTGATTGCCGGAATCACCTGTGCATAATACGGCTTCAGGAATTCGTCGTACTGCTCTTTCGAGAGCATCGGCCCGTTGTTGTAGCTCAGATCCTCGGCAAAGGTCATAAAGTCTGGAGCGCAGATCGTGCGGAGCTTTTCAATGATGCTCACATGCCACGCGGCCAGGTCGGAGTTGATCCGGTGCATGAGTTCCGGCTCGTCGTAGAAAGCAAAGAGATGCGGCTCGATGCCAAGCAATGTTCGCGGAAACCAGAAAAAACCGTCAAGCGTAAACCACAGGACGGCATCCCCTTTCCGTTGGTGCCCCGCCCATTCGCCCCACCAATTCCACCGGTCGCCCATGGATTCCACATCAGGGAAAAGATGCGGGCGGATGCGCTCGTAGTCATCCATGGAGCAAATAATCGGAGCTCCGTGCCCAGCAGGTTGCGGGCAGGTCGGACGCCGCGCCCCGATCCAATCCTGCCAATACAAATCCAACCCGAAATGCCGGACAATGTCGTATTTATCCGTGATGGTTTTGGGCAAATCCTCAGAATGCCAGCGCGTGATGGTCTTGTCCCACCATGTCGCCCATTCCACCAAGGGCAGACGGTCGAACGGCTGGAAATTCATGACGGCTTGAAAACGTTCGCGTGTGTTCATGGTGCAAAAATAACATGGTTTACGGGACAGGCTTGGACTATATTATCCCACACTTTTGACAATGTTGACCAGTTTTAAGAAGGTGCGCTTTCCCTCCCTGCGAAGGATCGGTCTGGCTGTGGAACATTATCCGGGCTACATCAACCGCAAGATCAGGATGCACGCGGTTGATGTGGTTCTGCTCAGCTTCATTATCCGGGGGCATGGCAAGCACATGATAGGCAGCGAGACTTTTGTCGAAACGGGCGGTTCCCTGGCCGTGACCCATTACGGACAACAGCATGACATCCTGACAGACAGCCGGGGCATGGACGTGTTCAACCTCTATCTGGACCTCCAAAATCACCCGATGCCAACCCTGCCGCTGGAGTTTCAGGCTGTGCTACCCCTGTTCCTGCCGCTGCATCCAAAATTTCAACACAAGCACAACCGCATTGTGCGTCTTCAGTTTGACGATCCACAACCGCTCACCGACCTTCTATTTGCGATCCGTCGCGAACTGGACACCTGCGAGCCGGGTTATCTGGAAGTTGTTCCGTTGTTGTTCAAACTGTTTTTGATCCACTGTTGCAGGCATGCCATGAAAACGGGTTTTGTAGCCAATGATCCTTCACGCTCGCCGCAGCGAGCTCTTGAGGAGTTAAGAAGCCACCTGGACCATCACTACGCGGAGCCGCACACGCTGGAATCACTCTCAAAGAAAACCCGGCTCAGCCGGACCTATCTCTGCCGCGCATTTAAAGCATATACAGGGAAGAGCGTGTTCGACTATCTCATTGAGCGCCGCATTCAAGCGGCCATGATGCAACTCCGGGGCAGCGATTTAAAAATACTTGGCATCGCGCTGGAGTGCGGATTCAGCGACCTGTCTTATTTTAATCGTAAATTCAAACAACTTGTTGGAATCACCCCCACGCAGTACCGTATGGAGGTGGTTCGCAGATAAATCTTATGCCCTATGCATGCTGAGCCAGCACGGTGAGTTTCCATGGCGCAAGCTTAGTAATAGCACTCGCGCACCGCATCGGCAAAGGCTTGAATATTTTCCGGCGCACCGCTGAAAAAGTGATCCGAGGGCGCGATGATGTATCCCGCATGGTCCTTGGTCGCCTCGAAGCAGTCGAAGACAAGTTGCCGCGCTTTTTCCGGGGAGCCACTCTCGAATCCGGCATTCTGGTCAAATCCCCCGATGAAGAAAAGCCGGTCACCCACGAGGCGGCTTGCTTTCCTTAGGTCGCAGTCGCCTCCCATTGAGGGCGGTGTCATGGTTTCCAATCCGTGAGCGCCATTCTTCGCCACAAAGTCGAGCAGGTGCATGATCCCGCCGCACAAATGATAGACGATTTTCACCCCGGTTTCCCTGAGGGCGGCATGTTGCACCTGATCGTAAGGAAGGCAGAATTCCTCGAACATTTGCGGGCTGATCACGGTGTTGGATCCGGCGCCTCCGCCGGTTTCCACCATGTCGGCGGGTGTCCCTTTCCACATTTCCGTCACGCGGAGAGTCTTCTGCAAGATCGCATCCAGGGCATGATGAACAAAAGCCGGGCTGTCCATCGCCATCATGATCGCAGGCTCGGTATCCACCAGGGTGCAAAAGCTCTGCCACGGGCTGCCTTGTCCGGGGCTGAACGGATGGCTGCGCACGATTCCCCTGTCGCCAAGCTTGTTGCGCGCCTCCTGGATTTTCGTGAAATCCGCCGCGGTCGGCATGGGAGAAAACTTGTTCCAAATTTCAAAATCGGACTCGTTCTTGATCAGGTGCTCCGTTGACCAACCGGTGATCTCATTCCGAGCGCCAGCATGATGGAGGGCCCCTTTTGGCGTGGTGATGGTTTCCTCCCAGCAGTGGTTGCCGTCTTGGTCCATCCCCAAATCCCTTTCGTCGCGCTGCCAGTTAGCGAGTTCATTTTCCGCATAGGAATACTCCGGTGAAATATAGATGGCGTAATCCATGCCGAACTTCGCGTAAGCCTCGTACCAGTCGATCCCGCCAAGGTATTTCTTCAGATAATGGTCCATCCATCCATGCACCTGGCAGGGCAGGCGGTCGGGGCGGCCGTTATCCAAAGCGGCCAGCATGCGTTCGCGCGAGGTCATGGCGCGGCCCTCCTCTTTCGTCTTTTGCGGCTGTTCATCTTGTATCGTATAGCAACCTCGAAAAGATGCATCAACGCTATTTCGCAAATCCCCCGGACCCATCCGGCCTCAGCGAGCAGGAGCGCGAGTATTTTCTGCCCGGCAGCCGCGCCGGCCATGATGCGGAGGTTCCGTTTGCCGTGCGAGCCAACATCCGATAGACTCGGCCCCCTGATCGTATGTCTGGAATCACGTTGGAAATCATTTTTGTTTTCGTTCTGCTTTTGGCGAACGGGGTGTTCGCCATGGCGGAAATCTCGCTCGTCGCCTCGCGCAAGGCGAAGCTCAAGACGCTTGCGGACGAGGGCCACCACGGCGCGAAGCTCGCCCACAACCTGGCCCTTGCCCCGGGGAAATTTTTATCGACCGTGCAAGTGGGGATCACGCTGGTCGGAACCCTCGCCGGCGCGTTCGGCGGGGCGCGGATTGCCGAGACCCTCTCTGTCTATGTGGGCAAGATCCCGGGAATGGCCGGCGACCCCTCCCACTACCTCTCGCTCTTCATCGTCGTGGCGATCATCACGTATTTTTCGGTGATCATCGGCGAGCTCGTCCCCAAGCGCCTGGCCCTGAGCAACCCGGAGAAGATCGCCTCGGCCCTGGCACGCCCGATGAACGCGCTCGCGAACAGTTGCTCCCCGCTCGTCAACCTTCTCAGCCACTCGAGCGATTTTCTCATGGCCCTCCTCGGTGTCCGGAAAACCAAGGAGACCGCCGTCTCGGAGGAGGAGGTCCGGGTTTTGATCGATGAGGGACTGAGCACCGGGGTTTTCAAAAAGGCGGAAAAAGACATGGTCGAGGGGGTCTTCGAACTCGACGAACAGCATGCCGGCGACCTGATGACCCCGCGCGCCCGCATGATCTGGCTCTCGCTCGACGACACCGACGACGAAAACTGGAGGCGGATCGCCGGGAGCGGCCACTCGCATTTCCCGGTCTATCAGGAAACCCGCGACAACGTGATCGGGATGGTGTCCGTGAAATCCCTCTGGGCCAACCTCTCGCTCGCCGGGCGCGTGGAACTGCGCGCCTTGGTCACCCCGCCGCTTTACGTCCCCACGGCGATGCCTGCCGGAAAGCTCATCGAGTCGTTCAAAAAATCCGGGAAACACATCGCGCTTGTCGTGGACGAATTCGGCGGCCTCCAGGGCCTGGTCACTTTGAACGACGTGATGGTGGCCATCGTGGGCAACCTGCCGGAACGCGAGCAGCGCCATGACCCCAAGGCCGCCCTGCGCCAGGACGGGACATGGCTGATCGACGCCATGCTCGATATCGACGAGACCAAGTCGAGCCTCGGAATCGAGGACGATCTCCCCGGAGAAAACGAAAACCGCTTCTCGACACTCGGCGGGTTCATTTTGTTCCGCATCGGCCACATCCCCCGCGAAGGCGAGAAATTCATGTGGGACGGGTTCGAGTTCGAGATCATCGACATGGACCGCCAGCGCATCGACAAAGTCCTCGTCACCCCCCGCGCCCCGAAAAAGCCAGAGCCGGAAGACCCGGATCCCGCAAACGAGATCTGAACCGTGGCATGGGCATCCTGCCCATGCCTTGCTCGATTTTTTGCAGGCGCAGGGTGCCCGTGCCACGATCGAAACCGTTATCTCGGGTAAAGATCTCTCGCGACTTTTCTCCTGCGTGCGGCAAATCTGTGGCTCTCAGGGCTTGCGGAAGATGGTTGGTTGTGGAAGTGTTTTGCCATGGCAGCCACGCTGAACGAACAACTGGACGAAGTGGTGCATCTTCGACGGGCCGAGGCTGGCGATTTGCTTGGGGAAGCCTTGCGCGAGGGGATGAAACACCTCTATCTTGATGCCGTGATCGGAGCCTTTCTTCGTGGAGATCTCTCCCGTGGAGATGCGGTTTCCCGCATTGGCGAGGCGTCCGTGGCCCGCGCGGAAGCCGAGGCGTGTGTCGTTCGCGAGGATGTCGCTTGGGGCCTGCATGGCGGAAAGTAAATTCGCCGCCGTCTGCGATGCCGGACCGCTGATCCACCTCGGCGAAATCGGGCGGGCCGGTCTTCTCGCGCAATTCGCCCCACTCCTCATCCCGCAACGGGTCTGGAACGAGGCGATGTCTTTTGTCAGGCCAGCAGACTTGATCACCGAGGTTGTCGCGGTTTCCGACTCGAACCGCGAAGCCACCGCGCGACGTGTCTGCGGAAAACTCGATGCCGGAGAGATCGACTGCCTTTCAGTCTGCCTGCGGGAAAGTCCCCTGCTTTTTCTCACGGACGATTTGTCGGCCAGAAAAGAGGCGGCCCGTCTCGGTGTTCCCGTGCGTGGCTCGGTGGGAATCATCGTCCGGGCCAGCCAGGTGGGAATGCTCACGCTCCCGCAGGCCGATGAAGCACTCCAGGCACTCGGCGAATGCCGGAGCTTGTTTGTCAGCAGGACAGTTATTGAACTCGGTCGCGAGCAGTTGCGGCTCGGCGGAAAATGATCGCCGAGGTCGGCTAGCACTCCCCATCGGCAGGGGACAGATACACGCTCCACCAGTGGATTCATGGCATGGCTTTCTTCCTCCGGGCGATGAATGGGACCCCACGCAAAATATCAATTCGCAATGCCCCTTCGACACTGACCCTTCGACAAACCATCGACTGTCAGGACTTGTGGAACCCGGCGAGATGCGGAAGTGTTTTGCCATGGTTGCGGCCCTTGCCCTTTCAGAGGTTGTTGATCAAAGGACCAACTCCTGCTAACCTTTGCCTATGAATTTCAACTATTCAGCCTATTTTGAGCGCCGCAGGGATCTATGCGGCGGCGAATTGGTCGTCAAAGGCACGCGAGTTCCGGTGAGAACCCTGCTGGCCAGCTTGGCGGAAGGAGCAACCGAGAAAGAAATTCTCGCGGATTTCCCCACGGTGAAACGTGCAGGGATGCGCGCCGTCATCGCTTTTGCCGCTTCTGCCGCAGGCGATGATTTGCCGGTGCCAGCCGCTCCCGCTCTGACCGCGTGAAACTCAAACTGGATGAAAATCTCCCCGAGTCTTTGGTCGGGGAACTCGAGGGGTTGAACCACTCTGCTGACAATGTGAGGCAGGAAGGTTTGGCGGGATGCTCAGACCCGGATGTGCGGGCGGCAACTCAAGCCGAGGGCCGCTTTCTGCTAACCCAAGACCTTGACTTTTCTGATGTGCGCCAATTTCAGCCCGGCACGCATTCCGGTATCTTGCTGGTGCGGCTTCCCGATGCCGGCCGCCTGGAATTAACTCGGCGGATTGCGGGCATTTTTCGCACCGAAGATGTCGAATCATGGCCTGGTTGCTTCGTCGTGTTGAGCGGCCACAAATTGCGCGTTCTGCGTCCCCTCAAGCCGTGATCGGAACCTGCCGCCCTCGAAGATGAAGACGGCAAATCCACCGGAATGTCAATGCGCAAGGACTGGTCCCTTCGACGGTTTTTATGACCCTGCCTGCGGAGGGCTGGTCTTTAAGTCCGGGTTCGGTTAAACAACACCCACCACTCAGGACATTCTGAGCCAACCGGAAAATTCCTTATGCCCGAACCGATCAACGTCCGCCGCCAAAAAGGCCAAATCTGGAGCCACGTCCGCCAGAAATGGCTCAACGAAACGCCCGAGGAAGCCGTCCGCCAGGAATTCCTCTGCGTCCTCGTCAACGAATACGGCTATTTGAAAAAATCCGCGCGATCGATCTCGCGTTGAAGAGTGGGAGCGCACGCTTCCAGCGTGCTGAGCCCGGCATCCTGCCGGGCGCCTCATCAACAAAACCAAACCGGGGAATCAAAGGCATCGCGGCTGGAAGCCCCGATGAGCACGCTGGAAGCGTGCGCTCCCTCGAACAACTCCGCGAAGACCGCGCCGCGCTGCGGAAAGAGCTCGCCGACTTCGACAAGAAAATGGCCGAGGCCATCGCGACCGAAAGCCGCGCCCTGCTCAAACAACGCTTCGACTATCCGGTCTTTCTCTACGAGGCCGAAAAGGTCGGCATCTCCGCCACCGGCGAGCCGGACCTCAACGAGCTTTACCCGAACGACCGCATCCCGCCGGGTATCGAAAAAACCTGCCTCGAACTTTACCGCGAATTCCGCAAAGACCCCGCGCCTTTTTTCGTCCACGGCCTGGCGGCGTAGAACCCTACGTCGGCCGGGCCTTTGCCGTTCATTGGTCGGATGCCGCTCGCTGGAGCCCCGGCAGCTTTCGCGAAGTCGGGTGGAATTGGCCGCCGGAAATCATCTGCCCGCTTTCGACCGCGCTGACGCGCAGGGTGGAGCCAGTGGATCGTGCCGCGCATCCGCTGGATTCGCTCGTCTTTGGCTCGCTGCATTTCGGCGGCGAACTCACCCGCCGCGACATGAGCGGCACACAAGAGGTGAAAGGACGACTGTTCTTCGCCCATGCGGATGACGTGGTGTATTCCAAAATCGACGCCCGCAACGGAGCCATCGGAATCGTCCCGGAATCCATGCCGCGCGTCGTCTTCAGCTCCGAATAGCCAACGAATCGGAAATCGAGCTTTTCCCGGGGAGCAGCGACCTCTCCGAGCCAGTTTTTTCGTCTTTTCAAGACTACGAACGTTTTCGCGAGGATTTTTATGAGTCGGTGCGGGCGGATCTGGAGGAGCTTGCTGAAGCCCGCCGGATCAGTGAAGAGGAAGCGATGCGGCGCTGGTATCGTTGATACTTTCGGTCCTCTGGCGGAGACTCAATTCGTCCTGAAAGCCTACGCGACTTTTCTCCGGCGGGAGACAAAGTGGTACGAGGCCGCGTAGGTCGCGACGCAGAAGCCGAGTGTCACGAGGAGCGAGAGCCCGAGCGAAGGCATGCCGGTCACGGTGGGGCCGCCGAGGGACTGGCGGATCGCCGAGACCCCGTAGGTCACGGGGTTCAGCGCGCCGATCCAGCCGATCACCGAATTGCCGGCGGGCAGCGGAAAGAGCGATCCGGAAACCATCCACAGCGGCATCAGGACCACGTTCATGATCGCGTGGAAGCCCTGCGTCGAATCCATCGGCCAGGCGACGAGAAATCCGAGCCCGGTCATGCTGAATCCGACGAGAAGAAACGAGGCGACCAGCGCGGGAAGAAGGGGAAGCGGGAACGAGACTCCGGCGAACGGTGCCAAAACGCAAAAAACCAGAACCTGCCCGGTGGCGAGCGTCGTGCCGCCGAGAAATTTTCCCAAGACGATCGCGCCGGGCGAAACCGGGGCCACGAGCACGCCCTGCAAGAATCCCTCGCGCCGGTCTTCGATCACCGAGATCGTCGAGAAGATCGCAGTGAAAAGCATGATGAGGACGAGCGTGCCCGGGAAAAAATACGTGAGATACGAGATCGCCTCGCCGCCCGCAGGCCGGAACGACGGGCTGAACCCCGCGCCGAGCAACACCCAGAACACCAGCGGGGTCACCAGCGCGCTGATGATCCGGTTCCGCTGGCGCAGGAAGCGCACCACGTCGCGGTGCCAGAGCGCGGCGGCCGGCCTCCAGAGATAGGTGTTATTCATTGAGGCGCTTTCCGGTTTTGAAGAGGAACACGTCTTCCAGGGTGGGCTTGGAGATCGTCGTGGAAACGACGGCCGCAGGCATCTCCGCTGTCAGCCGCACCGCGATGGCATGGGCTCCGGTGGCCGACGCCCGCACCTCGCCTTCGAGCGAATGCGGGTCCAGCCCGCACTTCGCGCGCAGGAATTCCCCGACGCCCGGGACATCGGTCGTCGGCACACGCAGGATTTCCGGTCCGGCGGCCGCGAGCAGGTCGGCGGGAGATTCCACGCTCACGAGGTTTCCGGCGCTCATGATGCCCACGCGATCCGCGCGGGCGGATTCGTCCATGAGGTGGCTGGTAAAGACGACGGTCATCCCATGCGCGGCGCGCAGGCTGCCGATGAGCGCCCACAGATCCATGCGGGCCGAGGGATCGAGCCCGGTGGATGGTTCGTCGAGCAGCAGGATCTCCGGCCGCGTCAGAAGGCATTTGGCGATCTCGACCCGCCGCTGCTGGCCGCCGGAGAGCGTCTCGACAAGCGCGTCGAGCTTCTCTTCGAGCCGGAGCGAGGAAGCCAGCTCTGAAATCCGCTGGCGCAGCGGGGTGCCGTGCATGCCGTAGAGCGCGCCTCCATACCGGAGGTTTTCGCGGGCGGTCAGTTTTTTGTCGAGGCTCGGCGACTGGAAGACGACCCCGATTCTCGCGCGGACGGACGTGGCCTCAAGAACCACGTCGCTGCCTCCTACGCGGGCGGAGCCGCCATCCGGGGAAATCAGCGTGGTGAGGATCCGGAAGAGCGTCGTCTTCCCGCTGCCGTTCGGCCCGAGCAAAGCGAAGAGCTCGCCCTCGACGATCTCGAGATCGAGGCCGGAAAGAACCGTGTGGCTCCCGTATTTTTTGACCAGGCCATTTGTTGAAACAGCGCTCATTCGATCCGGAGCGCGCCGATCGCCTCCATCACGCGGTCGCTGAGCGCCTGGTAGGTTTCGCGCGTCGCGGACGCGAGGTCGTCCGGGGAGAAAACGAGCGGTTCGCCGATGACGACGGTGATCTGCGTGAAGTGGAGGCGCTTGCTGTTTTTCGGAAACGCGTCGTAGGCGCCAAAGATCCGCATCGGGAGCACGGGAGCCCCGGTCTTGGCGACCACGAACCCGATCCCCGCCCGCGCGGGCTGGATGTTGCCGTCCTTCGAGCGCGTGCCTTCGGGGAATAGGACAACCCCGTTGCCTTCCTTGATTTTTTTGATGACCTCGCGAAGAGCGGACATGTCGTTGCCGTCGCGCTCGACCGGGATGACATTCATGGCGGGAAAGAGCGGCCCGAAGAACGGCCACTCGAGGAGCGTCTTGCGGGCGAGGTAATAGACCCCCCGCCTGCTGCAGATGCCCGCGAGCGGCGGGTCGAAATAGCTCGTGTGGTTCACGGCCAAGATGAGCGGGCCGCTCTCGATCATCCGCTCGGGATTCACGACGCGCATGCGGAAAAACACCCGCGCGAGGAGCTTCGCCAGGTTGTAAAAAATATTGTAGGTGAGCGTCATCGCGGTGTCAGGGAAAGCTGGCGTCCCGCCAGTTTAAGGAAGCGCGCTGTTTGCGTAAACCTGCGTTTCCATGGCAGGCTATACGCTATCAAGATTTTGAGGTATTGCAAGATTTCGCGTGGAATACTTCGCGTGGAGGGTGCAGGACAAAAATCTTCAATCACGCAGCGAGAGGGAGCGTGTCATTCTCAGCCGCGTGTGAGTTGAGGTGGTGTTTCCAGAACGAGTCCATTCTACGGCTGGCATGAATGCAGCGG
>Ga0118677_10005450_pt1 | contig 22240 bp, 24 predicted proteins | sample AliMusrvi5mmetaG_FD_86154 | JGI IMG/M metagenome (GOLD analysis project Ga0118677, IMG submission 86154)
GGAACTTACCTGACACCCGGCGCAGGGAAAAATGTAGTGCCAACGATTTATTGGCGCCACTTAACCTGTTGATGCTCAACTCTTCCGTTTTTCAAACTGTAGAAGATGGGCTTGACTGGTGCCTGCACCGTTTTGAGGCCCAGGGCACGCTTGTAGAGCCGTCGCATGATGGACTGCCGCTTTGCGAGGAGTGAGTTCAGCCCGGCATTGCCCGCTTTCAGCGCATCGAAGAACATCGCGCGGGATGGGTGGGCGTTGTCCGCCCCCAGAAGCGTCTCCATGTGCCCGGACTCGTATCCGTATCGAACGACGATGGTCGGTTCGGTCGGAGCACTTGCGGACCCCGGAGGAGGAACCTGAATGAATGAAAGAACGGCCTCCCGGCAAGAGCACGACGGTTTCACGCAATACTGATCATCGACGATCCAGGTAGCCGAACCAACCGAAACCTCGATGGGTTTGGCGTGCGGGAAGATTTCGTAATACCCGGCCATGGCGGCTTCCCTGCCCATGACTTCCGCAGGGAAGCTCACATCGAGGGTCTCGATGTCTGCCTGTTCGGTCGCTCGTTGCTTGGCCGTGGCGTAGATATCCTTGAGCACAGCCCAGCCCTCCTCCGACATTTCGGATACGATGGTTTCTGCCAGGGCGAGGTTCGCTGCGTCCAAGTCCTTGAGATTGGCGACGGAACGCTTGCGCAGGTCCATTTCCAGAACGACGACCGCCGGATCTGATGGCCCCCGAGGGTCCGGGATGCAGCGGAGGGTGACAAAGTCACACCTGCATGTCGGATTCTGGCAGACGCTGGTCTCCACGCGAAAGCGCCGCCCGGAAAAAGGCGTGGACTCCAAGAGAAGCTCGCCAACCGCGCCGGCGGACTGGGGAATGGATAATTTCATCGGCGAATTGTGGGCATCGCTGCCGCCGAAAAGCAAATCCTCTCCAAACTGCATCTTGAATTTTGAACGGGAAATCGGCGGGGGCACAGGATCACGGCTCCCCTGATAATGCCCCTCCTGTCAAAAAAATCCCCGACAGCCCGTTTTAGGGGCGGCCGGTGATGAGTAGAGAGTTGCTATTTGACGTGCTTGGAGACGAGCTTGGTCATCTCGAACATGCTGACCTGCTTTTTGCCGCCGAAGACCGCCTTCAACGCCTCGTCGGCATTGATGAGCGTCCGTTTCTTGGCGTCTTGCAGGCCGTTCTTTTTGATGTAATCCCAGAGTTTCTTTGTCATCTGGCCGCGAGGCAACGGCTTTGAGCCGACAACAACGGCTAGCACGGCGTCCGGCTGGATTGGCTTCATCAGCGCCGGGTTGAGCTTCCGTTTCACTTTCTTTGCGGGAGCTTTCTTTGCGGGTTTCGCGACAACCTTTTTGACGGGTGCCGTTGCGGGTTTCTTGACTGGTTTCTGGGCAGGTTTCTTTTTGGTTGCCATAAAAGTTTCAGGATTTCTTGGGCAGTTTGAACCCCTTCTTCGCGGGCTTGCCGACCTTCGCGGCCGATTTGCCGGCCCTACGCGCGGCCCACCGCGCCTTCATGTTGGCCGCGAGTTTTGCACGGCCTGCGGCCGTGAGACCGCTCTTCTTTTTCGCCTTCTTGGCTGGCTTTGCCGCCTTGGCGGTTACGGCGACGGGAGCCACCGCTGCTGGCTTGGAGGCGGACTTCGCAGCCCCTTTAACAGCGTAGCGGCCGGGTTCGACTTTCGTGGCGAGCTTTTTGCCAGTCGTGCTGAACCAGACCGAAATATTGGCGGGCTTCGAGTCAAGCTTGGCTGCGATATCTTTCACCCGAAGCCCCTCGTCACCGGCCGCTTCGAGAAGGGCAAGAATCTTTTCCTTGAGTCCGCCAGATTTTCCGGCCCTGGCCTTCTTTGCTTTGGCGGGCTTGGCTGGCGCTTTTATAGCGACCACCGGCTTCGGAGCTGGCGCGGCGGACGCGGGTGCTGACGCAATTTCCACAACTTCGACCGATACACCGCCCTTGAGCGTGGCAATGATCGCCGCATCAATATTCTCGATGAGGGTGAGAAGTTCTTCCTTTTTCTCCGTGAGCGCGAGCAAACGGAGCAGGGATTGGCTGTTGATGAGTGATATGTCCATGGTTGAGGTGAGCAGTTAGCCTTAGTTTCAACAGGTTTGGCAATACGAAATGCTGCGCTACCCGGAAACCAAAAAAGGAGACCCGCAGGCCGCGTCACGCAGCGGCACGACCGATGGGGCCGGAACTCACGCGAAAGAGCCTGATGCCCCGACGACGCGGATTTTGAAAATCAGGTTGCTTCACGGAATGGGCAACGGAGTGAGATTTAAAGTGCCAAAGTTTGTTGGCTATTAAGCCAACCCGAGCTGACGGGGTTTTGCCCGCTTCGATTGAGCGCTGCGCCTTCCGCGCGAAGAGACCAGACTCTCAAAAACTGGGTTGCAGAAACGGCATTGCCAACACAAGCACCAGTGCGCAGCGGGGGGCACCGGCACCAGTAGCTACTAATCCGAATGCCTGCGGAGTTCGTCCGGGGGAGGCGGTGCCGTTTTAATCTCGGTCGAGAAGGGGCAGCAGTGTCCCCTGCAAAAATACGCGGCTTAAAACTTCTGCTCTGTCAGCGTAGATTGGTTCAGAGGAACTTCCTCTCAGGGCGCGAATCTGCTCGACTACCTGGGCAATAAATTGGCCGGAGCACGAGGCTTCCCGAACCCAGTCTTTATCAATATCCACTGATACTACCCATTTCTTGCCTGCCGGGTCTTGCCCGGCAACAACCACGGAAGGCTGCTCATTCTCGCCGACTTTGCAAAGAATTTGATAGTCGGCGCACGATTTGATTATCCGTCTCATTTCTGTCGCTGCTTTTTTGTTAAACATATTGTGTGAAGTTGTTGCGGGTTACGTGTTTTTCAGGTTGGTGGCCAATCAGTTTTTCAGTCCAAGTGTCAGCGTCGAATCGAGCGGCACGCGGATACGTGCTCGCAATCATCCGGTTCGCGGCAACCGGAATGGCGATGGAGTCCAATCCGCGCGTCATGGTGCTATCCTCAGCGGTTCGAGGTTGCCGCCCTTGAGCACATGCAACCGACCTTTGATGAGAACGACCACTGCGGATTTCTCCCGCGAAACGACCAGACCGAAACCTCCCGCCGGGAGTCGAATATATCGCCCGTCACAGCGAACATACTCGGCAAGAGCATTGAGCTTTTCGCAAAGGGCCTTCGCTGTGTCGAGGTAACTGTCGCGCGCGGGCTTGTAGCGCGAGATAATCCCTGAGGTGTTGTGCGCAAGCAAAACCGCGCCGACCCGCGCGGTAATCCGGCAATCGTCTCCGATTTTGACTCTCCTGCCAGCAACCTCAGCCGTGATGCGAATATGAAATTTGCGGCGACAATTGCCGTAACTCCATGTTGCTCCCGGCCCGCAGTCGAAGACCGCGCCATTTTTCATCGCCGCTATCGCGGCAACAGGGTCGAGCCCGACGGAGTTTTCCTCAGCCTCAATCAATTTCTCGACTTCCGCGATAGCCGCGACAACGACCTCATGATGTGTTTGATTTTGTGCTTTCATATTTTTCAGAAGCAGTCCGGGGCGGTTGTGGTTTCGGTTCCTTGAACGATGCATTTTTCATCCCAAACCAGCGCATGTCCGGCCCAGAACGTCTTTGAATTGGCGCTGGCAATCGCTGGGTTTGGCTTGTGCGCGAACGCCCTCGAATCCCACGGTTCAGGTTCAGGTTTGCTCCCGATAAATGCGGTGATAAGCACATAATTTTGAGGCGTTTCGCGCTTCAACACGACAAAGACGCTGTTTGACCGTTGCGGTGTTCTGCCGCGAACAAAACGGGTCTTGCCGCTGCGCCCCTTGCGCTGCGCAAAAACGATGTCGTCGTCCGCTCCCGTCTCAACGCATGTCGTAAAGCCAATTTCTCCCGGAAATTGGACTTCTTGCTCAATGAACTGCCTGTTGTTAGAAGACACGCGGCTCAACGCGTGCAAAATCGCTTCAAAATCGCTTGATTTGACGTGAGAAGGTTCCCTGTCCACAACGATTTCACGCGATGCAAGGCGTGGAGCGATGAAGTAGTTTTTTTGCTCTTCAATTACATTGAGCGGCGAAAATACAAAGCGGCGCGATTTCAGAAAATCGTAAAGGTTGTCTTTGTGAAATGCCCATCCTTCTACGATGTGGTTGAGCAATTCCACTTTCATCGCGGCCGGCATGCGCTCGAGTTTGTAAAGCAGTTCGGAGATTGAGACATCCCACTTTTCGGCGACGTTATCGAATCCCTGGGCATCGTGAATATCATAATTGAGCGCGCTCAAATCCGATGTTGTCATGACACACCCAGCGGGGTGGGGCGTAAACGTAGTTCCGTTTGAAACATCGGCAATAAGCAGTATCTCATTGTCGCAAATTCGCAGTTGTTCCTGATAGCGAGAGTTGCTCACGCTATTGTTTCTCGTGTTGCCGGGCATCGAGGCCGCCGGAGCCGTGTATGTGCTTTTGGGTTTCATTCTAAGACAAGATACTCAAGTGATTGTTGGCTTTGCATAAATCCTCGCATTTATTTTGAAAAAGTTTTTGCGTTATCATAATTGAGATGATTCTTGAGCTAGAAACAGGCGCTGCCGCGTCAGCCTCCTGCTTTAAGCCCAGCACAGCGCCAATGCCCGTCCATGTGTGGTCTGCAGTCATCAAGCGGCAAGAGAGTTGCTGGCACCCCATGACGCGCTGGCATTGCCCTGCCACGCGAGTTTATCAGGCCCTGATGTCCTGACGTCGCTTCCCGTTCTCGCTGCATATTCCAAGCGCCTTTGAGCCAGTTCAAACATTGCTGAATCCTTTTCGATTCCCAGAAAACGCCGGTTATTAAGGATTGCAGCCACACCAGTCGTCCCAGAACCCATGCACGGGTCGAAAACGCAATCTCCCTCGTGCGTGAACGTTTTAATCAGATATTCCAACAGGGCCAGAGGCTTTTGCGTCGGATGAATCGAGCATCTCTGCTTGTCCGATGAAAACGTAAGAACAGACCGTGGCTGGCGCGTCGTGCTGCAATAGTCAGAAAACACGTCGGCGCGGCCGTAACACGGCGATTGATTCTTTTGGCATCCCCTCTTGTGTCTCGCAAGACTGACCTTTTTCGCGTGACCGTCTGTTATTTGTGGGTTGTAGGTCGGTTGCTGGCGATAGAACACCAGAATGAGCTCGTGAGCCGCGAGCGGCCTGTAATTAACGGACAAATGGCCGGTTGCCTGCGTTTTCGCCCAAACCATGTCGTAGCGAAAGTCTTTCGCGTTACTCAACATGAGCTGCGCCGCGAACATGCCTTTCGCGGTCATGACAATTGCCGCATTTCTTTTCGTTATACGGTTAATCTCATGCCAAAGCGGCACGAAGGGGATTATGGAATCCCAGGGATTTTTCGTCAGCCCGTATGGCAAATCGGCAAATAGAAAATCAACGCTTGAATCCTGAAGCTTCTCCATTCGGCTCAGGCAGTCGTCGTTCCAGATTTTGCATTTTGTTTTTAGGGGTTTGCCTATCACCCCCTGTGCGGATGACTTTTCCGCAACTCCAATTACTTCGCCACTAGCGATATTGATGCATCTCGATTTGTATCTCATCCCGGAAGATACTTAGTTCGACTTGGATTCAGAAAAAAACTTTCGCTATGGCTTGAGCGTGTGTTAGCAGACATGAGGAACTTGACGCTCGATGCCTGCATTTTATGGGAGAGATACACTAAACTTTTATCCCGACAATCACGGCGCGCCGCGCAGTCTTTTGGGCGTAGTAATGATTTTGCGGCCGACATGCGCTGTTCGCCGACAGCCATTCCGCGATTTCGCCTTCCCTTTTACCCACTTCCGCCATCCGCCTGGCGTTAAACCAGTCTGCCGCCACACGCTTCATCTCGCCGACATTCCGTATATCCGATACCTGCACGCTCTCCACCGCCGAGGGCGCGATTGTGCGCGCCTCCGCCCAAACAAGCCGGCAAAGCGGGCGGTGGCCATCGACGCAGTGCGAGGGCTTGTGGTTGGTAAACGCGGGCATGCGCCCGGCTTGGAGCGGGTTGTCGGCGCTGTGCATGTCTCCCGCGAGCGCACCTGACATCTGCCGGGCAAGATCAACGGCGCACCCGGCCTCGACCGGGGTGGCCAATGTAAACCACACCTGCAGGTTGCCGGGCGACGTGAGAACGATTGCCGAGGCCCCCATCGCTTTGAGTTCCTTCGTTTTGGCATCAGTCATATCGTCAACGAGGATCCATCGCATTTTCGCCGAGGCGTCCAGCGGCCGGAAGTAGATTTCGCCTCCGTTACAATTTGCAAACGACAGCCAAGGCAGCCTGGCCAGCACCTGCGCCGTGCTCAAGGTGAGCGACTGCGCAATAATATTTCGCGGAGGCACACCCACTGGGCTCTGTCGTGGGACGACTTGAATGCGCCAAATGTCGCAAGCGAACGACTTCAAAAAACGATTGATGACCGATGCGCGGGTTTTCATTTTGTCGCCTTTCGCCTGGCCATCGTTTCCCTGCTCTTCTTGTCTCGCCGCGCCAGCGCAGGTTTTTCCCACCATGTGCCGGAAAAGTTTTTCCGCTTGGGCGCGGCCTCCACGACATCAACAAGCATCGTGTAGAGCGCTTTGCCCGGGTTTCTGATTTCTGCTTTTGGGAAGGTTTTCGCGGCGAGCGAGATGACCCCCGCGAACGCGGCAGGAGAAAAAGCGTTGAGAACTTTCGCGCAAGAATGCAAGGCCGACTGGAAGTGGTCCGTGACTCCGAGCTTTCGCACGTCCGCCCACTGCGCCTCCGTCATCATCTGCGCGCGTGAAGAAAAAAGATTGCTCCATGTCGCCTCATCTCCTCCTCCGCGAAGAAAAGCGTCGTGGAGGCAGCCCGTCGTCGGGATGCGGATTTCCCACCACAGGCGCAGGCCATCCTCCGCCATTTCGCAGCGCATGATCCCGCTTCTGAGGAGCATTCCATCGAGCTGCTGAACGACCGAGCCATTTTTGCAGCCAGGGGTCGTCGCGGCGTTCTGAGTGAGGAGCTTCCGCATGCGCGACGCCTGATGTTGCAGCCCGAGAGCCTCGGCGAGGGCGCCAAAACCGACAACCCTTGCCGAGGCCCGGCCTTTCCAGTGCCATACGCGCGCCGGAAGAAAAAGGTAAAGAGTCGCAGTGATCGCAGACCGTATCCGCCGGAGTTCGTCGTAGCGGATAGGCGCGCTTTCGTTGGTCACCAAATCGACAAAATCGCGGTGCATGCGAATTTTTGTCAGCGCCTCCCGCTCGCCCGCGCTCGTCATCTGGGTCGCAATCCAAAATTCGACCAATGGGAATTTCAAACCCGACCCGTCAGGCCGCTGCATGTGCACCCAAAAATCGCGTAGCCGGAAGAGCGCATCCCGGATCATGGCCAGCGACTTGCCGCATGTCGCGGAGCCCATCATCGCAGCGATTTCGCGGAAAGATGCATCTGCGTCGCCCGAGTCATTTCTGAGAAGAATTGCATGCACCGCGATAAAAACCCGCCAATCGAACCATTCAAGCGTCGGGCTCTTTTGCGAAGGGTTCGCCGCCACGCCCATGGTCCAGAGGCACTGGCTCTTATTGCTCAAAACGCTGTATGGCACCTCGCGGCACTGCCTGACAACCGGCGAAAGCGTCCAGTCAGTGGGAATTGGCAGGCTCGCCGGAATTAAAGGTCGGTCATTGGGCGTCGTCACGCTGCCTCCTGCGCTCCTCCGCAAACTGGGCTGCTTTGATCGTGTTCCAGAGCTCGAACTGTCCGCTTTCCGGGCTGAGCATCAGCTCGACCGAGTCCCCCTCAATGCCGCTTCTGGCCTTTCTGACCGTCAGGATACGCCGGAATGCATCGCACCCCTCCGCGTTTTGATTTGGCCTTTCCAGAAAAAGAATATTGTCGGATGCTTCCTCAATCCCTGATGAATCCTTGATGTTGGCCATCGATGCGCCACCGCCATCCGCGTCGCGATTGAGTTGTGCGAGGGCCAGAATCGGGATGTTTCGGCGAATGGCCAGGCGCTGCAGTTTTCGAGCCAAGTCCCCGATGAATTCATGCCGCTTCCCCGGGAAGTCGCGCGGGGTCATTGTCAGTTGTAGAAAATCGTAGATGACAAGAGCCGGCTTGAGAGCCATGACCGCACTTTCCAGAGCGTAAACGTCGCTGGTGCACACGAAGTGCAGGCGCAGTGTGTTCGCGCGGTCAAGCAGGACCTTCACCGCCTCAAATTCCGGCTCATTCGCAAGAAACGAGCGCTCATACTGCATCGAATTGTCGCCGTTGGCCATCGCCGATGCTTTAATCGCCAGGCGGTGGGAAGCCATTTCGAGGGTGTTTATGAGCATCAGACCGTTTTTTTGGTTTCTGATTGCCCAATCGAGGGCCATAGTCGTTTTTCCGCCCCCCGGCCTTGCGACGAGGGTGCTTAATGTCCCTGGCATTAGGCCAATGAGAGCCTCGTCAATTATCGGGATGCCAGTGGTGACTAATCCCCCGCTTTTCTGCGCCTCGCGCATGTTGCTGAGCCAACTTTTCCCAAGCTCGCTGGCCTCGCTCATCTGCACTCCAACTTCCGCTTTGCCGAGGTTGCGGGCGGTTTCCAAAATGTCATTTTTGCGAGCGAACAGCTCATCGACCGACATCGGCTTTTCGAGCAATTCGGCCTCGCACCGCAGCGAGTAGCGAAGACGGGCCGGGTCGAGCCATTCTTTGTAATGTTTGAGAAAATCGCTCGAAGCGCTCTTTGCCGCGTCGAGATCGGCAAAATACTTTGCGACGTTCTGGATGCCGTCCCGTTCGAGCCTGACTTCCAGATTGCTACGGCTGAATAGCTCCTCGTCGAGCAAGGAGCGGGCGTGGTCGATAGCCTTGAAGTTGCGCGCGTCGATGAACATGAGCCTGTCGAGAAGCGGGGCGATTTTAATGAGAGATTCTGGCGATTCGATCAGGGTGGACGTCATCGCTCTCTCGAGTTGGATTTCTGCGGGTTGGTTTTGGGGGTTATTCATAATTATTTTTTTATCGCACTCATTCTGGATTAGCGTAAGGGTCGATTTTCATTTATTTTTTGATCGTGTTCCTGAAGGCAACAGCCTCCCCTGCAGATAGTAATGAGATTCGTCCTGCGAATTTCCTCGCGCCGTAATCGCCACCTGCTTTGCTTTTAGACGGTCGGATTGTCTGCGCGGTTTTTCACCCGCGTCGCGGCAAAAAGGGGGCCGCGCGCAACCCGGGGGTCATTTAGGAGGAGGTCCCCCTCCGCCTCCTCCGAGGGTTAATGAGCATCGCGAAAGTTCCCGCCTACCGAACGGTAGGCGTGGAACTCCTCACGGCTCTGAATATTCCTTAAGAAGGAGGCAATCAGGCACACCTAAGTCGTTGAGCATCAGCGTTGCAAAATATTCGAAATTCTTAAATTCACGCACTTTGATCCCAAAAACGAGCCCCTTTTGTCTTAAATTCACGCACTAAAGGGGCTATTCATTCTTAAATTCACGCACTCCCCGGATTCCAGCTTTTGCCGCTGCCCCGCCAGCGGAACAAGTTCCGCCCCGCGCCTTGACCGGCCGCAGCTCAGAAGAGCTCGCCTTGCAACCTGTCCTGAGCCGGGATTGTGCCCCTCTTTTTCCGCGTGCCCGGTGAACCCCCGCGTTGCGGCGGCGATGAAACCCCTGTCACATCAGGAATCGGCAGAGCGGCCGCGACGGGAGCCGGTGCTGTGAAGGCGGTTGCGGCCGGCGATTGTTCGGGCGGCCCATCGCCCGAAGGCGCGGCGGCTATGGGGTCCTCGGCAGCAGGACGAGAGAGGCTCTCAGGAGCCGCGTCCTCCCCGATTTTTTCGTGCATTTCCACGCCGCCCGACCCCGGTGAGCTGGCTTCTTGTTGCAATCGGGGCGGAACATCCTCCTCAGAAATGGTTTTCTCGACGGCGCGGAGCAAAGCCTTCAACTCGGGCTTTTTTGCAGGATTCAGAGAGAACCTCCGCTTCCGGTGATCCGCCTCAACCCGCCCGGCGAAAATGACCCATTCCTGGCCGGGCGGATAGTTGCCTGCGGCTGAGAGTTTGGACAGCGCGAGGGACAGCGCCCCCTGGCTGAGCCCGACCTCGTCGCGGAGCTGGCGGCCGGTCAATTCTTTGCGAATAAGGCAGCTCAAAATGGCCACGTCGGTCGCGGTCAGGTTGAGGCCCGCGCCACGGATGGCATGGGAAATTCGCCTGGCCATCACGTTGCCACGACATATGAGAGCGAGTGCTTCTGAAAGGTTTTTCACACAGGAACTATATCAGAACAAATACATTTAATCAAATGTTCTTTTGACCGTAACCCAGCAGGGAGCGGTCAAGGATAATGCATTTGTTTCAATGCATTGTTGTCTGAGCTTGCCTGGATTTCTGCCGCTTCGCCTGAGCATTGGACCGATGGCAACTCGCAATATCGAAAACGATATAGGAAGCGATATCGTATGCGATATTACACCGAAATCAACATCACATCCGATATCGTTTCTGATGCCGACTCCGCGAAAAACGAGTTCCCATCTTCACCAATTTCTAAAAGCATTCGCGATGTTGGCGTGCGGGTATTGCTTTAATATCAATACATCTGCTTAAATGCTTCTCACCGTTAAATACGAGCAATTCCAATAGACTCCTCCCTATAACGGCAGCTCTGAAAAAAAAGAAAATTCACCTGATAAAGCGATGCCTTTTCGGCCCCACTGTCGGAAGCGATATCGGTTCTAAAAAAAGCATCGCTTCCGATATCGGATGTGATATTCGAGTCATCATGAACAAGCTCGCCGTGGCCCTACCCGCTCTTTGTCTCGGAAACCTCGTGTCGAGACACATAGGCGAGGCCACCTCTGCGGCAGGCCACCCGATGAGCTCGACCGCTTTCGCCGTCCTCTGCCTGATTCACTGCGAGACCACGGCTACGATGAGCGAAATCCAAAAGAAAGTCGGCGTCGGCCAATCGACACTTTCTGCAACCTTGAAGATGCTCGCGGCCGACGGCTGGCTCGATGTCGAGGAGCAAAAAGTCAAGGCCGTCCGCAGTAAGATTTTTCGCATTCGCCCGGCGGCCGAGGAAAAGTTCGGGCTGCTCGCGGAAGCGGTCGAGGCCAGCCTCGAGGTAAATTACATTTCTCTCAGTTGCGGCCACCCCGGCGTTTTTCACTTCGATTCGAAAACTCCGTTCAAAAAGACTGCGCCCGCCGCCAAATGAAAATCACCGAAGACGTCAGCAAATACATCGCCGAACAAGGCATCGCCCAGAAAGAGGCGCGCAAGAAGGGGATGGAAGAAATGTCGAAGAAGTTTCAAGAAAAGGGTGCGGAACTCGACGCGAAAGCATAAATTCTTCCGACGATGGCACGTTCAGACTTACTGCTGGGTTTAGTGAAGGCCGGTATCCAAGGAGACCGAAGCCTGTTCCAGCGCACTGTTGACGCGATAATCGCGGAGGAACGCGGGAAGCAGCATCATGTCTTGGCCGACCAGTTAGAGGACACGCTGCGAAAGAACGGAAAGACAGCCGCTTCGCAACCGATTTTGTCCAACGGCACACACCAAGCCCTGCTGCATGAGATGGTTCCTCAGCGCAGCATGTCCGACCTCGTTTTGCCTGCGGCGGTCCGGCAGGCTTGTCAGGAGATTGTTGAAGAACAGCACCGCGCCGATTTGCTCCGCGCGCACAGTATCGAGCCGCGGCATCGCGTCCTGTTGATTGGCCCCCCCGGTAATGGGAAAACATGCCTGGCTGAAACCTTGGCGCAGGCTCTTGGGGTTGCGCTGTTGTCTGTGCGCTATGAAGGCGTTGTCGGGAGTTTTCTTGGAGAGACTGCCGGACGGCTGCACAAGCTCTTCGAGCATGTATCCAATCGACCATGCGTTTTGTTTTTCGATGAGTTCGATACTCTAGGTAAAGAACGCGGCGACGTTCACGACACCGGCGAAATTAAACGGGTGGTGAGTTCGCTATTGCTCCAGATTGACCGTCTTCCGAGTTACGTCGTCGTAGTGGCAGCAACCAACCACCAAGAATTGCTTGACCGCGCAGTTTGGCGTCGTTTCCAACTCCGGCTCGAATTGCCACCGCCGACGGCGGCTCAGATCGCCGAGTGGTTCCGGCTGGCAGGGGAGCGATGGAAACTGCCGACCACTTTGTCTCCAAAGAGCATCTCCCAGCGTGTGAAATTTGAGAGTTTTGCTGAGATGGAGGACTTCGCACTGGATGTCGTTCGCCGCACGATTCTCTCACAAGGGCAGAAGGAAGTTGCATCGGTTCTCGCCGAACGAATTGAGCAATGGAATCAGCGAACGCGGAGAAAATCCCGCTAAATCATGCCGGATCGTCCACTTATTGTATTGCCATCGCCTGCCGCCGCGTCGCGGGGACGGCCTCCCGGTGGCGGTGGTTCCCTACATCTTCCAACCAGGGCGCGTCAGGGGCAGCAGATTGGGCCAAAGTTCGAGACCTTGCGGGCGTATTTCGAGCAAAAGACAGCCGAACTTCGAGCTTCAGCCGCAGGACAAGTTCCAGAGGAAGTGATCGTATTTGAGACCGTTGGCTCCGTAGCAAATTTCCTCAACGCTGCAAGACTTGTCCCCGGCCTCGACTTTCTTGCAGAGTGGGACGTTGAGGACATCGCGCCCGACGACGATTTCTACGACAAGAATCGCGTGGATTCGCGCCTTGCTGGCCGTGTCTTCCTAGTAATGACCAATCAGCAGGCACTCCAGCAATTACTAAGTCTTTGGCAGGCGTTCCAATCGGGCAGAACCGCAGCGCGCGGCCTTTCTCCCTTTTTCGAATTGTTCCAGCACCTCCGCGATGTTCGTCGTTGGTCTCCCGAAGACCGCCTGTTAGAAACTGGCGTCATTGAATATTGGAAGGATGCGGCGGGATCAGCGGATGACACCATCACTCCGTTTGAGGTGGAGCTGTGGTTCCGGCAGACAGCGCAGTTACGAGCGGCATCTGTTGACCGAATTCGTCGAATAGTCACCCGCCTTCGAGGACGAGTCGCGTCTGTCTGTGAGCTGGATGCAATTTGCTACCACGCAGCGGTGGTGACTTTGCCCGTTTCCGAGATTCGCCGCCTTGTGAACCGGCAAGAGGTCGAACTGCTTGGAGAAAGTGCGGTCATGTTTTTCCGTCCTTCAGGGCAATCGGTGGTGCCAGAACATGGCCAGCCGGATTTGCAACCCCCAGTGGCAGATCTGTCCACGGAGGTGCCTAATGGCGACCCAACCGTTGCCCTGCTTGATGGCCTGCCTCTTGAAAACCATGCGCGGCTCGTTGGCCGTTTGCGAGTAGATGATCCGGATAACTATGCATCCACCTACACGGTGAGCGAGCGCGGACACGGGACGTCGATGGCTTCAATCATCCTGCACGGTGATTTGAACGCGCCACGTGCTCCTTTGCCGCGCCCGCTTTACCAACGACCGATTCTCCGACCTGATCCTCAACCTTGGAACAGTGCACGAGATGAACGGATTCCTTATGGAGTCGATCCTCTCGACTTGACGCATCGGGCTGTGAGACGACTATTCGAGGCAGACGGAGCAACACCTCCAGTTGCGCCAAGCGTGCGTGTCATCAATTTCTCCATTGGGGATCCCCTTCAACAGTTTCATTCAGCCGTAAGTGCTTGGGGCAAGTTGCTCGATTGGCTGTCTGCAAAATACAATGTGCTTTTTTGCGTCAGCGCTGGAAATCACACTGCCGCGCTAGAGTTGGCGATCCCTCGCAGTGGGCTCGCGGCTCTGTCACCACAAGCTCAGGAAGCGGAAGTTTTGAAAGTTCTCCAGCGCGACTTGAGGCTGCGGAGGATTCTCGCCCCGGCTGATTCCATCAACGCGGTGACGGTAGGTGCTTGGCACCATGATTTTGGTGTGGTCTTGAATCTTCCGCACCGACTGAATCCGTTTCTCACTGAGCCGCTTCCAAGTCCCGTCAGTGGATTGGGCTGCGGCTTTCGAAACTCCACCAAGCCGGACATTCTGCTTCCTGGCGGCAGGCAGTTCTACTCGGAACGACTCGGAAACAGCCACACGAATGCAACGCTGGAAATTGCACCCGCTACTGTTGCGCCGGGTATTTTGGCTGCCTCTCCAAGCACCGTCCCGGGGCAGGCGGACCGAGAGAAGCATACCCGAGGGACAAGTAACGCAACAGCCCTCGCAACGCGTTCAGCGGCATTCCTCTACGAGCAGTTGATCACATTGCGCGGCGAACCTGGCGGCGATAGACTCACCGATGAGTTTGCAGCGGTCTTGTTGAAGGGAATGTTGATTCACACAGCCGCATGGGGTGCTGCCTACGACCATCTGAAAGGTGTCTTGAAGCCCGCTGCCATGCGGGAGGACAAGTTCAAGCGGATTGCTGCGAGGTTCCTCGGCTTCGGTTTTGTCGAGCCGCTTGAATCGCTGCTCGGCGCTGACCATCGAGCGACGATGCTCGGATGTGGAACGCTCGCTAACGATGCTGCGCACGAGTATCGAATCCCACTGCCGCAAAGTCTGAGCGGCGTTCGCGGGCTTCGACGGATTGTCGTAACCTTGGCATGGCTCACTCCGGTTCACCCACGACATCGGAACTACCGTGGTGCGGCACTATGGTTTGACATTGAAAACGACAAACTCGCGACAAAACGCGAGAATGCCGAATGGCGTTCTGCGAGGAACGGAACGGTTCAGCACGAAATCTTCGAAGGGGAACGCGCAGCGGCGTTCGCTGAAGATGAAACGATGGTAATTCGTGTAAATTGCCGCGCTGATGCAAACTCGCTGGAAGGCACAGTTCGATACGGTTTAGTTGTCTCGGTCGAAGTGGCGGAAGAATTACGCGTGCCGGTTTACGAGGAGATTGCAGTTCGAATTCGTCCAGCAGTCGCTGTTGGCACTCCTGCAGCGTAACGCTGCCGCATGAAAACCGTTGGTTGCCAAAAGCTGAATGTCACGCGTTCGAAACAACCTTCGAGCGCACACCGATGACCGCAGGGTGCTCGTGCTTGCACTGAAGAACCAGGCCCGGGAGCTGGCAGAGAAGCTTGGGAAGAAGCGACTGGCAGCAAAGACGGTCCGGGTCAAGATCCGCTACAGCGACTTCACGACGCTGACCCAGCAGACAGGCGTGGATGATCCCGTGGAGGAGGCGGACGATATCTACGCCATCGCGCACTCGAGACTCCACCGGGAGTGGTTGGTGGACCGGCCTCTGCGACTTCTCGGGCTGGGCGTTACCGGTCTCGTGTCGCCGAGCCTGCAGATAGTCCCGGCGAGCTGACTTCTTTCAAGGCAGAGTCCGGCACCCAGAAATTCGTCGCGATTTATGCCCCGGGCACGAAGTTGGATTTTAGGACCAGAGAATATGTCTTCTTCAAGCCGGGCGAAGCTCATCGTCCCAAAGTCGCGGTTGAAGCGCCGATACAAATGAAAAAATGGCGGTCCAGTATCGAGCCATGTTCTCTGGCACAGGCGGTTGATTCATCGCCCGATTCTTTGCTCGCGGAGGCATCTATTCTTACCCGAAGCCGATTGGCAGAATAGCCCATAAGAGCCAATTAAAAGACATGCGGTTTTAACTTCCGGACAGTGACCATACGATGGCGGATCTTCAGCTTCCCCGATGTTTTCCGCACGTCCCCTTTGCTCTACTTTGGGGAGCGGACATCTTGGTGCAATCGAGCGACGTCATCATGCAGCATTCCGGGGAAAATATCTTCTGTGGGACTATGCAAAACCACACCACGCTCCGCGACGTTTTAAATGACCTCGGTCCGCAGTCGTTAAAAGTCGCACCAAGGCGGAGAGGAACCGCAAAAACTGAACTCGAGTTTATCGAAGCCGCCGCACCCGAGTATCTCGACCGCCCCGCCCTTGCGGCGCCGGCACCAGCCGGAGAAATCCTGGTTCTCGTGCAATGCACTGAGCCGGAGAAGTGGACGATATACGGCGCGTTCGTAAGCCTGCCGTTTTAATCGCGTGGGGCGTCCATATCTTCCGCACTGAAATAGTTGCCCGCTTGATTCACATCCTGAGCAAAATAATGAAACTCACCAAAATAAATCGTGCTGCCATTATCGCGACACTCAACACCATCGCACTGCGCAGCGACTGGTTTGCGCTGCCCATTGATCAAAGGGGATGCAAATATTTATTTGCTCGCAGACAAGCCGCGACAATATTCGGAAAGCAAATTAAAACCGCTGACCTCTTTTCCTTCGATGGCAATGCCAGTCGCCTGGCGACTGAGATAATCTGGGTTGCCTCAGTGCACGGGTGGATCGCGCATACGGTTGGACATACATGTTGCTCACATATGCAGGAAGCATTTGAGGCAATGGCGTTCACCGACGCGGGGATGGATCTCAGCATCAAATAGGCTTGAAAGCAATGAGTCCGTCCCTGTTTGAGGGCTGCTGCGCGCCGTGCAGGTGACGTGGCTTTTACTGATTTCCCGCGATAACGCTGGGTTCAATGGGGGGTGCCTGTTCGCTGACATGCAGGGAGCGCCTTACGACAAATATGAGAAATTTTCCATAGGAGGGGCTATTGCCGAATGGCGAGGGGTGTAGTAAAAGCTTAATGGAATGAAAACGATATGGATAGTCGGCAAAGCCAGCGACCACGAAAACCCGTCATGGACGTTTCACGGCGCATTTGACGACCAAAGCCTTGCAGAGCATAGCTGCACCGATGGGCGTTTTTTCGTATGGCCGTGTATTTTGAATGCTGGCCCGCCTAGCGAGCGGAGCGCATGGAACGGCGCGTATTACCCTAGACTGGAACCGCGCAAGCCATTCGCCCCTATTCTACCTATCACTGAACTGGAAGGGCGCCTCAGACCGAAAAAAACAGCAGAATGATTGCCTCACCCAATTCAAGTCAATCATCCGAATGTCATAGACCTAATAACCCTGATATTCTGGGACGATTAGGCATTTCTCACTTTTCTAAAAAAAGGGGGCTTGTTTTTTTCTTGGCATTGAGGTATTAAGAAATTATGATTGATTCCCCCAGAAACTCTAACGCCTTGTCGAGCGCGGAAATCGACGGAAAACTCAACTCCCGCGAACTAGCAGTCGCAATCACCCCGCTCGACACGGAGCAGGTAAGCCAGGTTGAGCGATACAGAAGAATTTACGAATTTGAGCAAAAACTCGAAAAAGCCGGTTGGGAAACAAAACCTGACGGGTCTGGTAAATACTTCGCAACTATCGAAAAGAACGGACTCATTAAATCCCTCACAAACGCACAATGCATCGACTTTGGGGTTCGCAATTATTCGGCTGAAAAGGCTGAATTGTTCGCGGATGTTTCTCCGTGCAAACCGACAGTGCAGGACGAATCGGCGATTCAGTCTGGGCCGAAGTCGCCCGCTTCGGTAAAATGTTCCGGCCCGGTTCCGGAAGCCTCCAGCGATAGCCGTCCGCCATCTTCCAGCAGACTCAAGACATATATTGGCCGCATGGAGCGCACGGGTTGGGTTTTTACATGCGAGAACGAGCCGTCTTCCCACTATGATTTTACATACGCGACGCTCAACGATGGCGGCATTTATAAACGCCTCCTGCGATGTGAAGTTTTCGAATACGCCAAGCGATTGTTGCCCATGGCGGACGTCAAGGCCAACGCAGGTATTCTCCCGCCGGACCACGAACTCTACGACAATAATCCTCCGGCACATCATCCCGATTACGATGTTTGGCTGAAAAAAGAATGTGTCGAGGACATGGAGTCCGTGAAGGCAAGAGTGAACGAAGCGAAATCCCTCCTGGAAATGCTCGCGCTTCGTAAAAACGGATTCGATGATGAGGCCCGTGGTATCGAGGAGGCTCTCGACATTCGAATTGCCGCCGAACAGCTCGTCGATGGGTTGGAGTTTGCGAATTCAGCCCTGCGGAATATGGAAACTGAGAAAACTGTATTTTCGTCAGTTCTGCATGAAAATATACCTACAGTTTGCGATGTTGGCGCGCGCAATGTTTGCAGGTTCCTTCGCTACGCTCATGGACCGATTACCATTACGACCCTATGTGGGTGGTGGGAATGGGCTATTCAGTCTCTCAAAGATGAGGAAGGTGGCGAAATCATTTACGCTATTTCGAACGCAGATTGGACATATTTGGCCGGATTTGTCGATTTAAACGCCGCGAAAGCCCACTATATGGAGAGGGCGCTTGTGCCATCGCGTGAACGAATCCAGGAGTTAATCGACAGGGTAGTTAACCCGCCGCCGCAGCCGGCGCCGGGAGCTGATTCCGAGGATGACGACATCCCCTTTTAGCCACCCCGGCATGGCGCGGCAGGTGCTATGAGCACCTGCCGCGTCGTCCGAACACCCCGCCTATATCGAGAGCAAACCGCGCATTTATTCACGCGGCGTTCCTCAGTTTCGATAGATTTTACAAGCCAAAGATGGCTCTGCTACCTGCCATACAATGTAGAAATGTACGGGAAATCTGGATAGTGGCGGGAGGAATGCTGTCGCAAATTCCCTGGTGGCGCTCATCCGGCGTGGCCACAAAAGCGAAGTTTTTTGTCGGTAGAATGGTGCGGTTGAGACCATGCCTACGACCGTAGTTTGATTGAGAAATGCCGCATCAAAGATGGCCATCTCGCTCATTATTGCCGTCCAGCCCGACCCTGAATGAGCTTTTTCCCCAAGTCTGTGAAGGTAAAAGCGGCGGGGCTATGAGGCGCTTTTCAGGAAAAACTGTGCCGGAAAGATTCACAGAAGCCGAAGACATTTCCGAAACACCGGCCATATCGGAGGCCGCAATGGATGAGGGATTCGGTGGTGGGTTATTAAAACATTGTGCCTTCACTACTAGGAATCAAGAGGAGAAAATGGAATCTATCCAGTCGCGTTCCGCGATGAATGTAAGGACGCATTTCGAGCATTTCGCAATGAGATTCTCACGAAATGACCGCCTGCAATCGGTCAGACAATGGTTCCAGAAACGGCCCGGCCGTAGAGCAGAAATTCCACTGCGAATACTATTATTCTTCCACCGCGCGGAAAGACAAATCGGCCTCACGCCGAGTGCGTTTTCCTGCTTCAAGCGACGCGAAACGCGATTGGATGGATGCCCTGGTTGCTCCGGGAACAACCCAGAATTTCCCCGGCCAACGCGCACATGGCCCCCTGCGGAATGATTGAAAGGACACGTAAGCTGTTCACGAAAATGCTTCCTGCGCCCATACAAAACACGAGGTAAACGTGTGCGACATTGCCCGTTATTCAATCGAGAAAGCAAAGGATTTGACAGGAATATTGCTCGATAAATGGTGAAGCGCGCGGCCTTTTTGAGCCGTATTTTCTTCGCGTTTGTGGCAGCAAAGAGAATGGTTTACCGATATTTTTCCGGCGGAAAACGAGGTCAGGACGAGCGAAATCTGGCTTATCTTTACGGCTGAAATCGCGGCATTTCTGCTCGGAAAATGGCGCGAAATCATCGCGGAATCGGGGCTTTTCTTCGAGAAATATGCCGCAATTTGTCGCGGAAATGCTGAGCAGAAAATAACGCCATGGCTATGGATTTGGCTACAAAAACAAGGCTGTTCTGCCCGCCACAAGCACCGTGAAAACGCGGAGGAAGTGGCCACATCCGCCATGCGTTTTGACTGCTTGCAGGGGGGTAATCGTTACTGTCAGCAAGGGTGCTCCTTGCATGTGAGCGTATAATCCATTTTTCACCATAGGCGAGCACCCCCTTGCATGCACTCATACTTTGCTTGATTAAATGTGGATGCTGGGATTGACCTTTTTCGAGCCAGCGCGAGCTTAAAAAAACAAACTATGGAATGCAGGTGTGATTTGGACTCACAGATGGTGCTAAATGATCGTGAATATCTTGTGGCGTTATGCGACTTATTTTATGTTCAGACCTCCACTGCGACCCAATCAAATATGAAGGTATCGCGGACGCAGCCAGACGAGAAAAAGCCGATTTGATTGTTTGCGCGGGGGACCTGGTTGATGAAGCGAATCGGGCTCGCCAAACGCGATACGTTGAAGATTTTATCAAACGGTCGAAAACTCCATGGGCGATATGCAGCGGCAATCATGATTTTGACTATGACCAGGATAAGGCGCTTCCGGTTGTGCCGGATTGGATGCATGGAATCGGAGAGGTCGAAGACGGGCAGACAAAACTTGTAGGAAAACTCGTTGTTACAACAATACCCTGGCCAGTCGCGGAGGACGTGTCATATCGCCGACTGGTCGAAAAAATAGTAAACGCTGGAAAGTCACTCGCGGAAAAATACCAATGGCTAATCGCCATCCATTCTCCGCCGAGCGGTGGCCGTGTCGGCGATGGGTATATTGACTATCGCGCTGAGCTGACAACGGAAATCATTAAAGACGCAAAACCTGATTTTTTGCTTTTTGGTCATTTACACTGTGATTTCGGAGAATGGATTGAACGCGTTCATGAGTCGATTTGTGTAAACGCGGGTCAATCGGAGCTCGGAGCCGCGCCGCAATACGTCGTCCTTCAAATCAAAAACGGAGGATGGAAAGCCGACCATTCACATTTTTAGCGGTTTGTCGCATCCGGCTTCCGACGCCTATTTCTGAAAAATATGGAGTAAATGGTTGTTCGCATAATCAAAACGCCCAAAACAGGGCATAAAACGGCGAGCAATAGCAACACCGCCCTCGGGTAATAAAAACCATTCCTGGACACCCCCCAAACTCTTGGCAGCGAGGAGCTGCGTTTTGATGTCAGGCCATTCAGCGGAACCCGTGTGCATGGCAAGGCCCCACCGGAGGCTACAACATTTTGAGATTCCAGGCGCAAGTCATCAGCCGGTTGATTCGCCGGCGGATAGTCCCCATACAACTCATCACCGAGCGGCAAGATGTCGCTGCATGCCGCAACTTCTGACATGCTTAAGTTCCGGTTGCAGTAGTCCACGATTTGCGCAAAGCATATTTCCTTGAAAACGCCGTTTTCATGCAAATAGCCGTAGCGGTCTAGTCCGTCGGAATTGCGGGTGAGGGTCCAACCGTAGCGCTCCATGCGCTCTGTGTATTCATATACTCTGAGAATGAGTGATTTGCCAGCTTGAACGCTGGCGGGTTGCGTGTCAGACACGCTTGCTGGGTCGGTTTGAGTTGGTGTTTCCATTTGGGTAAGTGTTTGGAGTTATCTGGTGTCAGCTTTTAGTTTTTGAGATAGCTCCGCGCAGCAGCAATGCGCGCCATCGAAATGGCTGCGTATTCGGGGCACCTTTCAATCCCTATAAACCGATAGCCAAGGCGTGACGCGGCCATTCCCGTGGTTCCCGAGCCTGAAAATGGGTCGAGAATAATAGCCGCTGCTGTTGGACAAGCTCGCTGAATCAGCCATTCCATCAACGCAAGAGGCTTTACCGTTGGATGGTGATTGCGGCGTAACACGGCGTTTCGCTGAAATGCATTGTTGATGTGTTTTTTACGACCGTCATGGGACTTCATGACCAACGGAAATCCCGTCAATCCATATTCTCGCTCGTTTTTTGATGGTTTGGCGCACGCGAAAAATGGTGCTAGTCCACCCAAAGCTTCAACAACCTCGTCCGAGTCATCGTGAATTATGTTGGTCGGCCACTTTTCGGAGCCACCTTTTCTTGGGACGCCAAAACCGCCCGTCCCGTATTTGAGGTTATTCGCCCGCTTTGTTCCTAGACATGGTTTTCGAGCCAGCACGATTGGCTCGTGAGCGGGTTTCAAACCAGTGTGGGAGCCATCAGGCAGCCTAGTTCCTTTCGGCATCCCGGTCGCGTATAACCAATTCAGTTGGTCGGCAACCTGAAATCCAGCCGCACTTATAGCGGCAGCCATCAAATGGTATGTTCGCGGTGCTGCAAACGCCATAATTGGAGCTCCCGGCTTTAGTACCCCGAAAAGGCCCTTCCAGATATCCGTAGGGACTTCTGCATCCCATGCCTTGTTGAGGTGGTTGATGCCGTAGGGTGGGTCAGTGACGCACGCATCAACAGAGTTGGATGGAATGTCGGCTAAAAGAAGTTTGGAATCCGCGCACACAACGCATGGGACTCCTTCTATTACTTTTTGCCAGTTGAGGTTTTTTGTTACACTTAGTTTCGGCCGTTTGGATGTTGCAGAATATATCATAGCAACAGTCCAAGTATCGCAAACAGACTATATGCGGCAAGTAGCCGGCTTACAAAACAGTGATTAAACAGTCAAATAA
>Ga0118677_10005451_pt1 | contig 22238 bp, 29 predicted proteins | sample AliMusrvi5mmetaG_FD_86154 | JGI IMG/M metagenome (GOLD analysis project Ga0118677, IMG submission 86154)
GGGGGCTTCCAGTTATGGAGGCCCTTTTTAGTTTAACCTGAGTTGAGCGATTCACAAGTGCATTTGGCCATAACCCAGGAATGGAAAACCCCGGTGATAGTCCCGGGGTTTTCCTGTAACTGTTTATCGATCAACGAGTTATGCTGCCTGAAAAGAGAGACCTTCCCGATTCGCTGTTAATGGAAATAATAGCGCAACGATAAGCAGAGAAAACTAAAAGCACCATAACCCCATATAATTATTGAATTTACAAAGTAATCTTCTTTCTTTGTATTTCTTTTTTACACTCAAATTCGCTACTTTTTGTTCCACAGTTGTTCCGCGAGATCATATTAAAATTGCTTTTGGAGGGTGTCGTGAACAAACCCTTTAAATTTTTTTTCCCTGTGCAACCATGAAAGCTACTCTCAGAAAGCGCCTCATCGATAATGGCACCCGTTATTCATTGCGCCTTGACATTTACCCGCCGGCACCACATCCAGAAACCGGCAAATCTACTAGGTTTATGAACCTTGGGATGTCATTGCATGTCAACCCGCGAACCAGCGAGGCAAGACTTGAGAACAAGGAGACCATGGCACTTGCCAATGCCATCCTTGCAAAAACTCAATTACAACTGCATGCAGGACGGTATGATTTTATGGTGAGTACAAAGCCGGTTGACTTCATCGCCTTTTATATGAAGTTAGGCGAGAGTAAACACTATGGTAGAGAGGAGGCATACTCATGGAACAACACCCTTAATAACCTCAAGGTTTTCTTGAAACTAAAACCTGATCAACCACTGTATTTTTCTCAACTCGATAAAAAACTTCTTGAGGAATTCCGCACTTACTTGCTCTCCAAATATGCCCATAACTCTGCCAGTACGATTTATACACATATACGCACAGCACTGAACTATGCTTACCGACATGATCTGATGAAAGTTAAGCTTACCGAATATGTCAAAGCAATTCGACCGCATCAGACAAAAATTATCTATCTCACTCTCGAAGAGTTAAACCGTCTTTATAAAGCGCCCTGTGAAGATGACATCGTTAAAAGAGCCGCCCTTTTTGCCGCCCTTACCGGTATGCGCCTCTCAGACGTAGAGGCTATGACCTGGGAGGATATTATTGAAGAACCCACTGGTCCCTGCATTCATTTTACACAACGCAAAACTCAATCTGTCAACTACCACCCTCTATCCGCACAGGCCCTTAAACTTCTTGGCAAGAGGAAAACCGAAACTGTTTTCCCAAATTTAGTCATCCTCCACAGGAAAAGCTATTATCGTGTTTTTAAAAAATGGATAACTGCTGCCGGTATTGAAAAAAATGTGACCTTTCACACCATGCGCCATACCTATGCAACCCTTTTACTCCTTGCAAATACGAATATCAAGACACTGAGCGAAATGCTGGGACACTCCAAAATCGAAACAACGATGATCTACGCTCACGTGGTCAATGCAAGCCGAAGGGCTGCTGCTGATGCTATTGTTCTGGATATGGGAGAGGATATAAAAGAAGAAAAATAAATAAAATAGAATAATAAAAGTTGTTGAAGTGGAATAATAGTATTACACTTTGTTTGCCCCCTGCTTTCTAACGAAAATATGTACCAACATGGAAGTCCCATCAGTACCTCGTTCAAGCACTAATCACATGATTGAAGAAATCTTGCAATTCTACATCGACCACCACCCTGACTGGGTTGAAAAATGCAAGCCTTTCCTAGACGATTTGCAGGCGATGATCATAGATCAGCAGGAACTTACGAACATGTTCTATGAGCGGAACAAGCAACTGAACAGGACTATACTCAGTATGGGGGGATAAAAGAATTGACTGCATTGAGGCGGGGGTTGGGACCACCATGGAGTCCAACCCCGGCACTCAACCTCACTATTTTTTCTTATTGCGCTTGATCAGCAGCTCACCAAACTCCACTATGTCTTTGTTCAACTGATCAGAGCGGTACCGCAAATCCTGATATTTCCTCATCATATCATCGTCAATGTCGGATGACTCTCGGGAATCCTCTGCCTTCTTCCCATTCATAATGTAGTCGACATCAAGGCCGATATCGGCCAAACTTTTCTGCACCTTCATCCCGATACGGTTGGTATTCAGGAGATACGGCCTGAAATAAGAACCACTTTTCATTCCCATAGCAAGAGCCGCTTTTGTCAAGCCGCCGAACACTCGGGTTATCTCTTCGCGGAGCCGATCGCCTGGTGTACTTTTTTTATCTTTCATTGTTTATTTTTCTCCTTTTCTTTGTAATAAAGATAAAGATTGAGTAATATAAATAAAGAGCATGAGTAGTATCATTAAACAAAGATAAAAAAATATGAACAAAGATAGTGAAAATTCGACAGGCCCCACATTTGAACAACTTCCTGCCATGCTTGCCGAGCTTTCGCGCAAGTTCGATGCATTTGTCCAACGCCCTGAAGAGGCTGAAGCAGCGACCCCGATGGGAGTCACAATATGCGCTGAATTTCTGAGCGCAATTGAGGGCCGCAAAGTCACCAACGGGGCTGTCTACAACCGGGTGCACAAAGGGATGCTGCCGTACCGCAAGATCGGGGCTCACCTCTTCTTTGTTCGTGAGGAAATTCTGGACTACATCCACAAGGCAAAAAAACATCACCTGATTATAACCGCGAAGCAGCTTTCATAAACCATAACGACCAAAACAATGGAGAACAACGCAAAAACTGGGCAACCGCTTATTTACGAGCGAATCGCCGCAATCATGGCAGAGGTTCCGGCCATAGGAAAGAACAACCAGAATCAGGAACAGCGCTACCGCTTCCGCGGCATTGACGATGTCTACAACTCACTGCACCCGCTTTTTGTCAAACACCAGGTATTCACCACGTCGGAAATTCTCAACAAAAACCGCGAGGTCTGGACCAACAAGAACGGCACCATCATGATCGAGTTTACCCTGCAGGTGAAATACCGCTTTACTGCAATCGACGGCAGCTCCATTGAGACCGAAACCATGGGTCAGGCGATGGACTCCAGCGACAAGGCAAGCAACAAGGCAATGAGCATGGCGCACAAAGCCGCAATACTGCAGATCTTCATGATACCGACCGTTGATATCGAGGATGCGGACGCCAACACCCCAGAACCGCAGGCGCATGGCTACCAGCAAGAGAGCGAACAAAGGCCAGCACACGGCGAACAGAACGGCTACACCGAACGAGCAAGAACACCGCAGGAGCACCGCCCGCCGGTAGCACCACAACAGCAGCAGCAGAACGGCTACAACCGCCAGAGCCAGCAGCCGAACGACCGGCCAGCTTCCGCCAAATCGCTGCAGTACCTCCGTGACCTCTCCGGACGACCAAAGGTATCCGAACCGGAAGCAAGCCAGATTGAGAACTCCATACAGGGCGGCCTGACGGCTGACGAGTGCAGCGCGATGATCGACTCAGTGAACGCTTTTCTGCAGGGCCACCGGCCAAGAATATTCCAGGAGCCCGACTATGCGGAGGCTGTGCACCAGCAGAAAGAGTACAACGACATGCCTTTTTAACAACCGGCTAACGAAAGAGGAGCACTGAAGCGATGAACAAGCCCGATGAACTGGTGATGATGGACGTGAAATGCTACCTCACCGAAGAGGAGAAGATTGAGCGGGGCAGCGAGCTTGCCCTGCACGTCCGGAGTGCCGAACTGCTCGGCGATGAGAAGAAAGAGAAAGCCGCTGCCTACAAAACAAAGATCGATACCCACAACCTCGAAGCACTAACTTTATCAATGGCACTGCAGAACGGCTTTGAAACGAGAAGCATCGAGTGCCGGCTGGTAAAGAACTATGCACTCAGAACAGTGGACATCGTGCGCTTCGACAGCGGCGAACTGGTGCTGACAAGGCCGATGGAGATCGGAGAGGCTCAGGAGAGCATGTTTAATGACGAAACGAACGGCGACGAGCGGCATAAAGGCAAGATCACCCTGCTTGGACGATGAGGGATGAACCGAACACCTTTATCATACCGGGAGAACTTTACAGTTCGAAGAACTCCCGGCTTCCGCTTATCTACAAAGACCCTACAGGCAAAACCATAAAAAAGGTAATCAAGAGCCCAAGAGCACGAGACCATGAAAAGCGACTGCTCCAGCTCTTTGCAACGAACCCGGCATTCTGCGCCTCATTCCGCCATGAAGCTGAAAGCATGCCTTTGCCGCTGCGGCTTTATATCAAGATTTACCGGCGCACCCGCCAGCGCTTCGACTACACCAACATCTGCCAGAACCTTTTTGACTGCATGGTAAAATCCCGCCTCCTCTCTGACGACTCTGCAGACCAGCTGCTGCCGGTCTTCGAACCCTACGAAGTGGACAACGAGACACCGAGGGTGGAAATCAGGCTGCAGGCATGAAAGAGATCATCACCGGCTACATCAAACTCTACCGGCGTCTGACCGCATGGGAGTGGTACAAGGAATCGCCGATGGTCCACATGCTGGTGCATCTTGTCATGATGGCAAACCGCCAGCCGGGACGATGGAAGGGAGTAGAGCTGCAGCGGGGCCAGCTGATTACCGGACGGCACGCCCTCTCACTGCAGACCGGCATATCGGAACGCGGTTGCCGCACCTGCCTGGAACGGCTGAAAACGACCAAGGAAATCGCCATCACAACGACCAGCCGATATACCCTGATAACCGTCTTGAATTATGACACCTACCAAGACCGCACCGACAAAAACGACCAACAGAACGGCCAAACAAACGGCACACCAGCGACCAGCGAGCGACCACAAACAAGAAGTAAAGAAGGTAAAAAAAAAGAGAGAGAGAAAGGAAAGAGAGAGAACGACCTTTACCCACTAATGGAAGAGGAACTTGGGAGCGGTGAAAGGAAACCGGCAAAGCCACGCACCCGGCGAAAAAAAGAGCCGCCAACTGATTTCTCTACCGACCAGGCGTTTATAAACCCCGGCTTCACCACAGACTTCTGCTCAGGCGAGTGGCATGAGTGGTGCCGGAACAAAAAAGCGCCATACCGGTCGCAGCTGGTGGCAGAAGAGGCGCTCGGCTATCTCTACAAACTGAGCAACGGCGATGAAACTCTTGCATCAGAAGCGCTGCTGGTTTCACGGATATCGAACTGGCAAAGCTTCCACTGGCACTTCAAACATCAGGATAACCAACAGAACCATGACGCAACAACTCAAACGGTCAATGGCGCAAACCATCACGGGGCTGACAATCTCCGATGGCTCGAATCCCATTCTTGAAAACGCTATACGCACCCTTGCCGGTAACATCGCTGACGCCATGGCAATGGCCAGAAAAATAACCACACCGGCGACAACAGTCGACATTGAACGCGCCATTCGAACGATGCAGGTCATCAAGGGAAAAACTTACAGCAAGGCACTGGAAAAAGAGAACGGCCGTGCCCCCGGAACCCTGACCGACCTCGGCATAACCGACATGCTGCACCGGATGAGAATCACAGAGGCTGAGCTTGATGCCTGGTACCGGATGGCTGAAGAGACAAAGTTTCAGCACACCCTCTTCTCTCCCCTGCCCGACAAAGCCGATGCGCGCCAGATGCTCGACGACCTGCGCCAGAAGATGATCGGAGTAAACAACGCCGCCAGCGAGCTGCTCCGCAACGAAAAAGAACAGAATGCGCTCCCCTGCTTCACCCGCCTGACAACCGGGGCGCTCCGTGCAGCGATCAGCCTCGGCATGTGGCCGCTCTTCTTCGAGCAGCACAAGGAAGAGGCATTTATGCTGCTGGAGTGGGAAGAGCTGCCCGAAATGGCCCGGCTGGAATACTTCAACGGACTCGGAGCGGAAGAGCAAAAAGCGGTCTGGAAAGCCTCAACGAAGGAGGCACGGGAAGCAAATACAAAAGCAATATTTGACAGACATTACTGCAATAAACCGTCAAAAGCGTACAAATCGGACACATAAAAAAAGGAACCAAACCATGACCCAGTCACTCTTTAAAAAAGTGCTCTACTTCGACACTGAAACCACCGGACTTGACGCTGGAAAATACGGCATCATCCAGCTTGCCGCACTGATGGAAATAGGAGGCGAGATTGTGGAAACCTTCAACATGAAATTTCAGCCGCATGAAGGAGCACTGATAAATCCCGATGCGCTTCAAGTGAGCGGCACCGATCCGGAAGAGCTTAAAAAGAGAACAAGCAGTTCAGATGCCTACCGTGAGTTTCTGAAATTTCTGGACCGCCACATCGCCAAATTCGACAAAACAGACAAGGCCTACCCGGCAGGCTACAATGTGACCTTTGACATGCAATTTCTCGAAGCATGGTTTCGCCATCACGGCAACCAGTACGGAACAGGAAGCTACCAGAACTGGAAGATGCTCGATCCGCTCCCGCTGCTGCGCGTCTGGGATTTTCTCGGCACGATCGTCCTGCCGGATTACAAGCTGCAAACGGTCTGCACGGCATACGGCATAGCGCTGGAGGCACATGATGCATTGAGCGATATTTTGGCCACCAGAGAGCTGCTTCTGAGGGTAATGAAGACACAGGGGAAAGAAAGTGCTGAGTGATGAGTGCTGAGTGCCGAGGGAAGAAAAAAGGAAGAGAGTTGGCACTGGGCAGTGGGCAGAAGAGAAAAAAAAGACAAATAAAAACAAATAAAGAATAAGAAAGAGTATTAAAGTATAAAATAAATGGTATATTTGAGATGAAGGCTTTATAAAAAGAATAACAAACATAAACGCCATGACTATCTCAGATCAAATTCAATCCGCCTGGACAAAGAAACAGCTCAGGCAATCGCCACCAAAATACATTGCGCTGCTCGAAGGGCTCAAGGGGCAACACCTCACGACTGAAGAGAAGTGGATGTGTGAAGAACTCTATCTGCTCAACATGGTAGCGCGGTTTACACTGAATCGATGGATATACAACGCAAGCAACCCGCTAAAATCAAGCTACTACAACGAGACACGCTACCTCAACGCTACCGACCCGGAGCACAAGCCCTGCACCGAGTGCGAAATACTGAAAGCCAGAATCCATGACCTTGAAGAGCTGCTGACATCAAAAACGGTATTCAGCAAAGTGGCCGTCTGAACCCTCAACCGGATCGAAAAGAGGAAAAAATTCTATCACCAAAATGCGAAGGAGCAACACCATGGAACAAGCAATTGAAAACCCGCTCAGGGAGCTGATCACTGAAGCTGTCGATGAAACACCGGTAACGCTGGCCGATCTGATAAAGCACTATCAGGACATAGAAGAAGCGCTGATTGAAAGCGGAGGCCTCGCTGAATACGGCGACCAGCTGGCACATGTGGAAGGCAGGATAGAAAAGAAGCTTGACGCCTGCAAAGGGCTGCTCGATTACTGGAAAGGGCAAGTAGCCTACCTCGACGAGAAAGAGAAGACCTACAAGACACGCAAGACAGGTATAAAAGGCGGCATAGAGTGGCTACGGGGAAGCATGAAAGCCGCCCTGCTGCTCACCGGCAAAGAGAAGATCAAGACCCCTGACGGCAGCTACTACTTTACCACTCCCCGAAACCCGCTCACAATCGACCATGAACTGCTCACCGAAAAGTATGCCCATGCACTCCAGAAAACCGGCATTAAAACACACAAGGTGATCATTACGCTACCTTCAACCGGCAACACCGGCGAATCAATGGAGGCTTACGCCAACGAGCTCTGCAGCACCATACCTGGGGCAAGCTGGGAGGTAACCGAACCCGCCTACGACACGGCAGCACTTGCAACACGATACGAAGGCACAAACCGCAAATGGCCACCCTTCCTCACCCGAACAGCGAAAACATTTACGATTCGATAATGATCCGATGATAACATAACGACACCACGATGAACGAGAGCCCAGCCCTGAAAAGCCGGGCTTTCGTTTTTTATTCTTTCTTTGTTTATGTTATGCTATGAAGCTGGATAATGACCACATAGATAAACTCCTTGAATTCATCGGAGATGGAATGACAAAAGAGTCAGCCTGCATCGCTGTAAAAATCAGCACGACCACCTATTACGCATGGCTCAAACAGGGAAAAGAGGACGAAAAGCAAGGGATAGACAGCCTGCAACGCCAGCTTGCCGAAGACCTGCCGCAAGCTGAAGCGCTCTGTGAACTTGAGTGCCTGAAAATCATCAAAGCCGCTCAACAAAGAGACTGGCACGCCTGCGCCTGGTACCTGGAGCGCACCCGCCCTGCACGCTATGCAAGGCGCACCGTTCCACCTGAACAGAGAGATCGAGATGAACTTGTTATTATCGGGTAGAGCACAAAAACGATGTAAAAGGATAGCAAGAAGCTGCTGTTTTTTTGTTAAGCTTACTTGGAATGTAAAAAGACCTCCTGGCCCTTTTAACCCCAACATTACCAACAGAAAATACATGCCACATAAAAAAGCTCTTGACTTCCTTGAAAGAATGAAGAGTGATGAAGCGTTTAATAAAGCGGTGAACAGAATTGAAGATTTAGAGACAAAGATGGCCTATATCGAAAAACAGGGATATCGGTTTAATGCCGATGAACTTGAAGAGGCTTCATCCTTACTGTGCCTATAACCCCTCAACCATAGAACACTACCGGCTAACAAGACCAGGTACCCTCTACTGCCTCACACCTCCACGATAGAAAAAATGTCCCGAACAGGAAACGTAATGGTCAAATTCTGAGGGCGCTTTGGATTGGCTGAGGGTTCCGGCCCTGATAATACTCGAGTCGAGAAAACAAGTGCCGGTAAAAAGCCATACTGCAGCTCATGACCGACAAACACTCTGCGCGTCGTTGAACCGCCGATATGCTTTAACTTAATCCGATAGGTCCTGCCTGCAACAAGTTCTGAAGGGTCCATAACCATTTGTGAGTTCCGGCCTGTTATTTGATTGTGACATTCCCAGAGCAAAGACAACCTGACTGACAAAATACAGAGTTATCCTCAATTAGAGCAATAACCCGGCCGTAAAGGCCGGGCAACTGCACCAAAGGACAAACTACCTGGAGAAAACATGACCATTCTCACTCATCCAGAAATCACCGCAAAAAAGATCCTTTGCGTATGCATCCGTATCGAAATACGAGGGGCTTATCCCTGCCTTCTCCATGACTTCAAAAAATCCCTGCTCCTCGGCCAGATTCTCGGCAAAAGCCCGCTCACTGTCAAAACAGCCATGATATTCATCCTGAAACTTCTGGAAATCAGCAGGTTCGCCCTTCGGCTGGTTATCGCTAAAATCCTTGTAAGCTTCCTTCTCCTCATCACAGAGATTTTCGATATCCTCCCACCACTCCCAAAAATCCTCACCGATAGAACTCTCTGAAATATAGGTCTCCGGTACATCCTCCCAATCCTGAAACATAAACTCCGGATCAACTTCATCCTGATGCAGCTCGATACAATCCGCTATAAAATCTTCCTTACAGGTATAATCCGACAAGTCCAACCACTTCCCGAAAATACTCCCGTCATTATACTTGGCATACGTACCAACATAAACACGGGGTCTAACTCTGATAGATGCAGTAATCATGGCTGTAATGATTTGATTAAAAAAGCCTTCCTTTTACATCATTAATTACTTAAATATACGTATTTATCAAGAAATAAACAATAAAATAAACCACATAATTATATTATTTATATGTACTTACAGGATTTTTTAACAATTGGGAGCACCACCAAAAACCACACCATAAAAACACCCGAACGGTCCCGTATGCCTGGCGAAAAGCACAAAGCGCACCTCTTCATTTCGGTACCCCGAAATAAACCTCGTCGCTACTGCGACCTCTATTCTTAAATTAATCTGCTTTGCCACCCCACTACGACAGACGCTGCTGGACCACCGCTCCCAGGTACACGACGAATAAACTCATCATGACTATTATACCCTCATAGTGACGTAAGCGTAGCGCGCCAGTACACTCCCCATGCCGGAGGCTTATCGCTGAGTTGATTGTGGCAAGGGTTTGGCGCTATATTTGCCCCAGCTCTTACATGCAAATATCGTGACAAACCCGCTGGCAAGATGCAGGTTTACCTGCACGAAGGGCCACACCGAAGTGCATACAGGGTTCTATAAAATTAATCACTGAGGTCGTGGCCCGCTATATAAAATGCCCGCAGGGCCATGCTTAAAAAATGCATACCGCCGGGAAAGACAATGTTCACGGTACACCCGCAAAACCACGGGCCTGCGGCCTTCGCCAGATGCCACGCCGACCTGCCGCGCCGCTGACAAGACGCCAAAATGCCCAGACACAACCGCCGACCATCGTTCCCCGACTGCGAAGCAGCATACCGCCCATAACATCCCCACCAGTAGCTCCTCGCTGGAAGGGGATGCAAACCCGCAGGCTACAAATCCCCCGCTCTAACGCCAATGCCCCGATGCCACGCCAAAATGCCCTGACACATCCGCCGACAAACGCCCTTCCTGCTCTTGATTTGACGACCGCAGGCTAAAAGTCTTCGCCGATGCGCATACAGGGTACCCTTTCTTTAATCGCTCGGCGACGTTCATCAGCGCGAAGCGCTTTGCCTTACAGCAAGCGAATGCGCGCAGAATGTTAAGGGCCCCTTGCTAGGCGGGGGGCCGAGAAGGCAGCGAGTGAAGGTGTACTCACCGTAACTACGCTGACGCACGAGAGGCCACTGGGCGGGTGGGGTACGTTCGCGAAGCGAACGACCACGCTCGCCACCCCGCCACCAATCGCCGGTACATGCACTGGCCTGCTTCTTCTGTTCCTGCCGCCGAATGCCCATTGGCCCGCCATACAGAGTCACAGGTCGTTTACCAGGTGTATCACGCCTAAATGTCATGATAGAAATACGCAAGCCGCTACTGCACAGATATAACCGGCCTGCTTCTTCTGTTCCTGCCGCCCTATGCCCATTGGCTCGCCCTACAGAATCACAGGTCGTTTACCAGGTGTATCACGCCTAAATGTCACGATAGCATGACGCTACCCGCTACTGCACCGCTGCGCCTTCTGTTCTTGCCGCCCAATGCCCGCTTTGCCCGCCATACAGAGTCACAGGTCGTTTACCATGTGTTTCACGCCATAATGCCACGATAGCATGACGCCAACCGCTACACAGGTCGTTTACCAGGTGCAGACGCCAAATGTCAGATACCATAATCGCCGCACATCGGCACTGGCCTGCTCTCTTTCTTTCTTCTCTTTTGACGCCGCACTATGCCTGTTGGTCCACCACTCCTATGCTTTACATAATGCCAGATTATGCAACGCCGTACCCGGTGTACGGAGCGCTTCTGCGAGTGACTGCATAATCTGTATTATGTAATGCAGGCAACGCTTGCCGTTGCCTTGTGTACAGACGCCATATATCACGGTAGCAAGACGCAAGCCATACGCGCGCAGATAGATAAGAGCACGTAGTGCCATGATTGATTCTTCAAGGCTACTGCCGCATATCGTTCCCCAATATGCCGATTGGCGTCCAGCTGAGGCCATGTTTCGGAGCGACAGCGGAGTCTTTGCCGGCTCTTGCGCGCTCTTGGAGGGGTGGGGGCGGTCTTCTCTTCCCCCGTGTTTCTTCTTTGCTCTTTCTTCGCTGGTGTTTCTAAAAGGCGCCCTCTGTTCTCTCCCGCGCCCTCTTGCTGCGCGGCCAACTGCCAATGCAAAGCTCTCACGCCATATCTCTTTTGCCGGGCACCGCCATGCACTGCCGATTCGCTGCAGCGAGCGTTGTACTCAAAAGCGGCTGCCGAGCATTTGCTGGTGCTTGCCGCCAATGCACGGCCCTGACCGCCAGATGCCCTGTTGCCCACCTGCCGAAGCAGTGCGCATCTTTCCTCGTATTTGCGCTTTGCGAAAGGCTGCAGGCTTGCCTGCACGAAGGGCCACACCGATGTGCATACAGGGTTCTATACTTTAATCACAGAGGTCGTGGCCCGCTACCTAAAATGCACGCAGTGCCATGATTAATTGTTTGCCAATGCACCGCTCTTCTGCTAAAAGCTCTTGCGATTTGCAGCTGCCAATGTCCTGTGCTCAAGGCCGCAAGCGAATGCGCGCAGTGTTAAAGTTCGTCGGGTGTCCTGGCCACTGAACTGGGTGATGCAATGAGGGTATAGCAGCAGGCACCGGACGATTTGAATTGTAAAAGGTTTGATGTCACTCCAATACTCCCCATACCGATGGGCACCGCCAAGCGCCTGATGACACTCCCCGTAGGCAGCTGAGCCGCCAATGCAATGCTCTTCCGCAAATGCTTCTGCCGCAAAGCAGCTGCCAATGTCCCGTGCTCAAGGCCGCAAGCGAAGCGCGCAGATATAAAATGCACCGGGTTGTGCTGCCCTCTGCGACCGATCCGGAATGGAGTTTTGTCCGCCGATCGCGGTCTTTGCCTGCACTTGCTCGCCTCTGCTGCCCGCCGCTATGCCCATTCGCCTTGCTCCATACTTTGTAGCAGCAGTAAGAGCGTGTGCAGGTTCTTTAGCGATCGGCGGACAAAGCGGAATGCAGGTGAGGGCGGCAGTGCAACCGGGTGCCATGAATTGTAAAAGGTGCCGTCGACACGCCAATGCTCTTGCCGCTGGGGACCGCCAAGCGATGCTGTCCTGCCGCCAATGCAAGCCGCCAATGCAAAGCTCTTCCGCAAAAGCTCTTGCCGCAAAGCAGCTGCCAATGTCCCGTGCTCAAGGCCGCAAGCGAAGCGCGCAGATATAAAATGCACCGGGTTGTGCTGCCCTCTGCGACCGATCCGGAATGGAGTTTTGTACGCCGATCGCGGTCTTTGCCTGCACTCGCTCGGCATTGCTGCAGCTCTTCATCTTAGCGGCAGCATTGCGGAGTGTGTGCAGGTTCTTTAGCGATCGGCGGACAAAGCGGAATGCAGGTGAGGGCGGCAGTGCAACCGGGTGCCATGAATTGTAAAAGGTGCCGTCGACACGCCAATGCTCTTGCCGCTGGGGACCGCCAAGCGCTGCTGTCCTGCCGCCAATGCAAGCCGCCTATGCAAAGCTCTTCTGCAAAGGCTTTTGCCGCTAAGAGGCGCCAATGCAATGCTCTGGGTCAGCAAGCGGTAGCGCGCAGTGTTAAAATGCACCGGATTTTGCTGCCGCTGAATTGCAATGCCAGACTTCGCACCACTATACGAACTATCGAAGCTGCAGACTGCCGGTCACCTCCAGCATGGGTTTCGCTGCCGCCTACCACTGGCGCGACATTTGGCCTTCTCTTCTTGCAAATGTCGTGACATGGAGGCAGCGCAACCGATGCGGAACGATCTATCGAAGCTCAGACTTCCGGTTCAGGATACGTTCGATGCAATAGAATACTCTCAGACACCACAGCAGCATAATCGGGTGCTTTGAATTGTAAAAGGCTGGTCGACACTCCAATCCTCTTCTGTTGATAACATGTGGAAGGTTTGTTGATACTCCGACATCGTTCTTTGTGCCGCAGGCTTATCGCTGAGTTGATTGCGCATTCTCCATACCAACCGCGCCAACGCCAAAGAGCCGATAAGCAACGCCAAGCGCCAGTTCAGACACGCCAGCAAGCGAAGCCAAGCAGATTAAAATGCACCGGGTTGTACGGCCGCCCAAAGCGTTAATGTAGCTGTAGTCCTCAGGCGCCTCTTTGCCTGAACACGTCTCGGCATTGCTGCAGCTCTTCTTCTTTGCTGCAGCTATTCCGAGCGGGTGAAGGCTCTTCGGCGCCTGTGGACTACAGCGGAATGTAGCGGCGGGAGGCTGTACAACTGGGTGCATCGAGCCGCTGCGCAAGCAGCCCAACCGCGAAGCGCCAGCTCCAAACACGCCCAAATGCGAAGCTGAAACAACAATAATGCACCGGGTTGTGCGGCCGCCCATAGCATTCATACCGCGTCAGCGGCATGTAGCGGAGGGAGGCTGCACAACCTGGGGGCATCGAACCGCTGCAAGCGCCAAATGCAGCTTGCTGCACCAAATGCGAGCGGCTGAGCAAAAGCTGTGCTGCGCAAATGTAGCCCGAAGGGCGGAGTGCAGCGCTTGCAGGCTGAGCGAAATGCGGCTGGGTGCGGATGCGGGTTTGCTGCACTAAATGCAAGCGGCTGAGAAAGCGGGCTCTTCATGGCTGAGCGAGCGTTGCTGCGCAAATGGAGCCCGAAGGGCGGAGTGCAGCGCTTTCAGGCTGAGCGAAATGCGGCTGAGTGCGAAGGCGGGTTTGCTGCACCAAATGCAAGCGGCTGAGAATGCGGGCTGTTCATGGCTGGGCGAGCGTTGCTGCGCAAATGCAGCCCTTCAAGGCGGAGTGCAGCGCTTTCAGGCAGAGCGAAATGCGGCTGGGTGCGGATGCGGGTTTGCTGCACCAAATGCGAGCGGCTGAGAATGCGGGCTGTTCATGGCTGAGCGAGCGTTGCTGCGCAAACGGAGCCCTTCAGGGCGGAGTGCAGCGCGTGCAGTGATGAGCGAGATACAACTGCGCGTGGATCCAGCTTGTTGCCGTGCCCGTGCGAGCGGAGGGGCGAGGGCTATTGTAATCAGTGGCAAAACTGCGCAAATGCAACTGAACGGCAGGCATTTTGAGAGCAGTATTTTCGACTTTAATCAGTGAACGTAGTAATAATTGCTCTTAATGCTTAGTTTAGGCAAGCTTATCAACTTAAACGGGGTTTAGATGAAGATCAAGGCTTTTCTAATTGGTACAGCAATAATGGCTCTTTCGGCGTGCACATCATTATCAACAGCTGGCAATGAAGTGCGGGTTACAAGTAATCCAGAGGCGATAAAAGGAGCGAAATACATCAGTACGATACATAAGCGGTCTATTGTTGGCGGCTTGATTGCGGATAGCTCAAAGGATGCTTTGACGAAAATAAGGAATGAGGCCGCTGAGTTGGGGGGGGATGTTGTTTATATCGTCAGTGAGTCAGGTGGGAATTTTTCCGGAGTCTCTATCACCGCGGAAGTTTATAAAAAAATAACTCCTTAAGATCACCAGACGCCGGTTAACGATGCGAACTAACAAAGCTGCAGTGTGCCGGACGGGCTGTTGCCATGCCACGAAAAGCTAAGCCCCTCAGGGCTGTTGTGCAGTGCATGGGCAAGTGAATGCGCTGCGAGATGCGGCTGGCTGCAGATGCAGGCTGTTGCATGGGAGGCAAAAGCATGGCTGCGCAAATGGAGGCCGAAGGGCGGAGTGCAGCGATGTGTATTCTAAGCCTCTAAAATTTCCCAACACCAGGAGTATCCTGACTCTAGTTGTTGCGGATAGAAATGATGCTTAATAATGGTGCCTGATGAAAAATAGGCGAATGAGGTAAACAGTGAGTGATGATGTAGTGAAATACTGCAGATTATTGTATAATAGATAATAACTTTTCAACTTCAATGGAGGGAGTATGTTCGGACTTGGTGGGCAAGAACTTCTTCTAATATTGATACTTATCCTCCCATATTTCATTCCCTCGTTTATCGCAGCATCTCGGAATCACCGAAACAAGACAGCTATAATTGTTTTAAATATTTTTCTTGGATGGTCAGTTATCGGATGGATCGCTGCCCTTGTATGGTCGTTCACTAATGATAAAGGATGATTTTTGATTAAAACGGTATTGCAACAATGGAAAAGATCAAAAATAATAACAAAGGCGGGTGGATACTTACTGTTCTTGCATTATGTATTGTCATAGGAATTACCAATGAAATTTTTTTGCCTCAAAAAAGCAATAATATATCCCAACCTTCCGAGAATAAACAAGTCGAATCACCTCCAGCCAGCACACCAACTCAGGCGCCAGAAACACCACAATGGGGGTATTTCTCAGGTACCTATGGAATAGATAATAAATCACTTTCAAGCGCTACCATAAGGAGTCTCAACACTATTTCTTTAGGTTCGCCTTATTCTGGTGATAATTATGGCCACATCACTATAAGAGAAATGAATGGGAGGATTGATTTGTATTTAGAAGTAGATAAAGGGCAGTTTAACGGAGCTTTTATGGGTACCAAGATAAAGGTTAAGTTAGACGACAATAAAACGAAAATATTCTCATGCACTGAACCTTCAGATCATTCGACTGGATTGTTATTTATTACGCAACCACAGAGATTAATAAAATCATTAAGAACGGCAAAAAAACTGAAAATAGAAGCTGAATTTTTTCGAGAAGGACCACAATTATTTGAGTTTGACGTTACTGGGCTTGACCTTAATAAAATAGGTTTGTAAAAACAGCGCTCTATTTCATCATTATATTTTCGGATGTATTTCATTTTTCAAGTAAAAAAATGTGGACAGCTTCTCACAAATAAGTGCTTATAAACTTAAATAAGGGTAAAAATGAAACTCAGGCTAGCTTTTATTGTTCTTATTTCGGTTATTGCATCTCCCGCCCTGGCATTAAGCGCAGATATTAGCGATTTAATTAAAACCACTGATGCAGGTAAAATGTCTGATATTGCCGAGATAATTATACTTAACGCAGAGACAAATATGATTGGAGCGCATGGAGCTGTCCAAATATCGCAAGTTGCTGACCAAGCTCAATTAAAGTTTACGGCAATCCTGATCAAGCAAAATGATGAAATCATCAAATTACTAAGGTCTCAAGTTAAAAATAAAAGATAAGTTATTGCTTTTGATCAATTTCCAGTGAATAAAACTCAACCATAAACTACCTCAATGAAATACAATACTTATTCCATTTCAGCAGGCTTGGTTATCTTTGCAAGTCTTGCCCCAGGGATTCTATTTGCCGAAAATAACGTAGGTTTTGGTGTAGGCTCTGGTGGCCAAGCTGGCGCTGTAAACATATCCATTGATTATAGCAAGTTTACAACTGACAAACATCTAAACTACATTTTTGGTTGTGGTTTTTCAGCTATCTTTAATAACGACAATGTGCCCGGTGAAATATTAGACTATTCAATCCCACATTACGATTATCATGTCATTCATAAACAGCCAAATCCAGAGTATGCCTTTTACACCAAACTTGGAATAGAACCTATTCCTGGTAGTGGACTGTTTGTATTTGGCACAGGAGGTGTTAGCATAGCCGAAAAGGAAGATATCGCTGTTTCTAATGCAACGGGTTGGTTATACAAATTAAGTAGTACTTCGAAATATTCGGGCCTATTTGGAGGTGGTGCTGCATTTTATCCTAACGGGTCGCGTATTTCTTTGCAATGCGAGTATGACAATCGAAGAGGTGTTGTGGGAAGTGTAGGATATAGATGGTAGTTGCCGACATCATGTATCGAGCTTAAACTATATAATAATTAAAGCACCTTTTCTTTACTCGAGTTATTAACTTTAATTCTTCATTATGAGCACACTTAAAAACAATCTGTATCATCCGTCAGGGAATGGGTATTCTCAACCAGTCTTTATGGGTTGGTCATGGCCTTGTTTTTTATGTGGTATTTTTTGGTTTGCAGTTAAAGGCATGTGGGGATGGGCTGTTATTGCATTTATCGCGGCTATTGCTACAGGTGGGATATCATGGCTGGTATTCCCAGCATTTGCAAACAGTTTGCATGAAAAAAGTCTATTTAACCAAGGTTATAAAGAAAAGGTTAACTCTTAAATCTATCAGATACAGGTTATAATGGAAATTTGGTAAATAAACACATAAATAACCCCTATTACGAAAGAATTATAACATAAAATAGTATATAATGGCTCGACGGATCGCAATATTTATTGGTAGCCTCACGCTAATCATAGCAGCGGTATTCGCGATAAACTATATGCTTGTACAACGCTCGCTTTCCACCCTTCTCGATTCTGATACACGAAATAAAGGGATTACCGCACTTGCATATTATGATTATCTTTTAAATCCGAGATCGCTTGTTTTTGACTTACAAGTTGTGTCTTCAACAAATAGCCCAGCTGACATTTTTCGAGTACTTCTCCAGTTCGCAGCCAGTCAAAAAGATCGAGATTATGAAACTGTAAAGCTTTCCTTCAAGGGACAGACTAAGTTCTTACTCAAGGGCTCTTACTTTAAAACATTAGGCGTTGAATTTGAAACTCAGAACCCCCTTTATACAATGCGCACATTACCAGAGAATGTTATCAAGCCTGATGGCACTGCAGCATTCGGCACTTGGACTGGAGGTTGGCTTGGCGTATTCGGTAAACAAATGGAGGATTTCATCGAATTCCATAAACAGTGGTACATCAATGACTTGACGAAAGCAGGCAGCTAAACCTCAATACAGGAGCAATTTTATGGCTATGATCAAATGCCAAGAATGCGGCAAAGAGATGTCAAACGAAGCTCAACTTTGCCCAAACTGCGGTAAACCAAACGTAAGCGAAACAATAAAACAAAGATATATCGGCTTTTGGCTAGGTGTAGGGATTTTCTTCTTCCCTTTCCTTTTTTCTTGGTTTACTCTACGCAAAGGATATTCAACCCCAGCTAAAGTTATTTCTTTAGGTTGGCTTGTTTTTGTAATAGCAATATCCGCATCAAAACCTGATACTTCATTGACAAACTCCACGTCCTCCCAGACAACAACTACAGCTTCCCAAGAAACAGGTGTCGTATCAGATGGATCAATTGATGTTGATGGCCACTCATTTTACAATGAGTACATGGCAAATCCTATTAAAGCTGATGGACTTTACAAAGGAAAGCTAATAAAGCTAACAGGAACAGTTGATAGAATCGATAGAGAAATATTTGGCCAGCCCTATGTTACATTTTCATATGGTTTTTTAAAAGATATTCGACTGACCTTTAAAAAAAGTGAAGAGGAAAAAATTGCTAATCTCTCGAAAGGACAAACGATTAGAGTAGTTGGCACATGTCAAGGAACTTTATTATCAACAACCGTCGCGCTAAATGATTGTATAGCATTTACGACAGCCCTTTGATATTCAAGGTCCGCTGAGCTGCCTGTGCCTTCGCCATACCTTCCGTCCTGACGCCAAATGTGCCGATAAGCAACGCCAAGCGCCAGTTCAGCCACTCCAAAGCGAAACTGAAAGTTCAATAATGCACCGGTTTGTGCGGACGCCCAAAGCGTTAATGCAGCTGCAGTCCTCAGGCGCGTCTTTGCCCGCTCACGCTCTGGCTGCGCCAGCAGGCTGAGTGTGTGCGGGTTCTTTAGCGCCTGCGGACAGCAGCGGCATGTAGCGGAGGGTGGCTGCACGACCTGGGGGCATCGAACCGCTGAAAGCGCCAAATGCAGCTTGCTGCACCAAATGCAAGCGGCTGAGAATGCGGGCTGTTTATGGCTGAGCTAGCGTTGCTGCGCAAATGGAGCCCTTCAGGGCGGAGTGCAGCGCTTTCAGGCAGAGCGAAATGCGGCTGGGTGCGAATGCTGGCTGGTGCGTTGCTGGCGTTAGCTGCTGCGCAAATGTAGCCCGAAGGGCGGAGTGCAGCGCCTGGCAATTGCTGAGCTGGCCGAATGGCCTCTTGGGCACATGATGCCGTGCATGCGGTGAACGTCAGTGAGCGGCATGTATGGCACTATATGCCATTTGCCACGACTATTGAAGCATCAGGATAACAGATACAAAGGTAAGGTGACACTCCGGCAAAGCTCTTCAACTGCAGAGCAACATAGCGCTGAGCTGATTTGCTTTTTGCCTCTGCGGAGATAAACGTTAAAATATTAAGCAATCAGCTTCCCATAAAGAAACCAAAACGTCCATTTGTTGATTATCAGCCATATCTCCCATAACCTCTTTTCTGAGTATGTCTCTATTTAATGGATCCCCTCGTTTCACAAACCCTTTTTTTATTAATTCATACCCTCCGAGAACGTAACTTTTATTTATGTTATCTTCCTTTTTATTATAAACCCCTGCTTTTATATTAGATACTACCCCTGCTTCGCATAAGCCAAAATATGCACATTTAGGACAAGACTTTCCTATTGATGTTAAACTTTTGGATACAGCAGATATTGCTGTTACCCAAGCATCACATGGCGATAATGAAAGATTACCATTGCACATTTTTGTTGCCTCGACTGCGGTGACTCCATATTGCCCCATTTTTTGTCTCTTAAAAGTCATCTGCATTAAATATTATTCCAAAGTCCCATACTTAAACTCCAACGATGCAATGCGCGCATTCTTGTAGTTGAACATTGCTGAAACGCAAACCTAAAGAAAACAACTAATAGAGCTCAACGAACGATTTTGTAGATCCTAATTTAGTGTTGATTATAAAAGTACTTATAAAGTGTTGACGAAGTTTTGCACCGAATGAATTCTCTGCATCCACATACAATGTCTGCTGATACACTCGAAAAATATCCTCTTGGTCTAGCTTCCTAGCAACCTTTATAAATTTACGTAGTTCGGGGCTCATATCAGAAAGCTTTACTCCTTTCGTCTTTATCTCCTTTGGTAGACCATTATAAGAAAAATCAGCTGTGCTTGGTGCTTTCAATCTTTGTTCAACATCATGTCTACTGGCTTCAATAGCTTCAAGTGTATAATCTTTATAAGGAGGGGAATCTTTAACCTTGGCTGTAGCAATTTCTTCTGGTGTTGGTTCATTCTTTGCTGCACAACCAGCACATATAACAAGAAGAAAAAAAGAAAATCTAATTAATGCACGCTTCATACTATAGGTGGTGGATATACCGTTGAACTAAACCATGAAAGACTTCTCATCAAGTTATTATTTTTTCAGATTTTCACTTTTAAAATATCTTTTTTTCCATAATAATTTCATGACACAATATCTAAAGCCTTTCAACTATGCCTATCAGGTACATGCTGTTGCTCGCAAGTCCGAAGAGCTCTAGGCCACATGGTGCCGTGCTTGCTGCGAACATCAGTGAGTGGCAAGCATGGCGCTATGTGCCTCTCGCCACGACTACAGAATTAGCTATCAATTTTGCCCCTTTTTTGTAAAACTTCCGATAGGCTAACTGGCTTATTTTTCTTATATTACGTCATCATCACTAACCTCGATTGATTATTATTTTGCCTCCATGAAAAAGCATCTTTTCGCCATCTTTGCTCTTCTGCTCTTGCAGATGCCTCTTGCTGCACATGCAGAGCGCTTTCAGGCTATTGGCACTGCTGATGTGTTCTTTTCGCCGCGAGGCGGGGCAACTGCTGCTGTAGTCAGCGAGATCGGTGCAGCAAAGAGCGAGATACTGGTGCAGGCATATTCTTTTACTTCAGCGCCGATTGCAAAAGCGCTGGTTGATGCAAATAAGAGAGGGGTCAAAGTTGTGGCTGTCCTGGACAAGAGCCAGCGAAGGGAGAAATATACTGCCGCAGACTTCCTTGCACATGCAGGCATACCGACCTACATCGATGCAATACATGCCATTGCGCATAACAAGATCATCATTATTGACCGCATCACGCTGCTGACCGGCTCTTTCAATTTCACGAAAGCTGCTGAAGAGAAGAATGCTGAAAACCTGCTGATTCTCAAGGGGAACAAACCACTCACTGAGCGCTATGTTCAGAACTTTGCAGAGCATAAATCACATGCTGAAGAGTATCAGGGAAAGTGAAGACCGACTGCAGTAAATAAATTACCATTCCGCACATATTACTTAGCATATCTGTTGTCCTTTCTGTATTTTTACACTGTACAGAAGAGCGATTTATTACGATTATCCCACAACGATAAACGAGATCCAATCATGACAGCCGTTGCAGAAGTAGCCACACCATCAGTTATGGAGCTTGAAAAAGAGTTAGCTGATCTTCAAGCGATTATCGCACACAATGAAAAAGAGCTTGCAAGAATTACTGCTGTAAACCTTGGTAATAAGGGACCCAGATTGCGCAACCTGCTTGACCAGATTTATGCGCTTCAGATTGATGCTGCTGTGAAAAGAGAGATGACTGATACCTGCCTGCACCTCATTGAAATTGAGACTTTTTCGAAACGCAATGGCACTGAACTGACCGATATCGATGCTTCTTTTATTGCGAAAGTCGAGAGAAAGCATCATGGGCTCAACCAGCGTGAACTGAAGATTTGCCTCTATATCAAGCTGAACTATGACACCATTGAGATTGCCCGAGCGATCGGCATCAGCACAAGGGGAATGGAAAGCATTCGCTACAGGATGCACAGAAAGCTTGGCCTTGGCCGCCATGATTCAATGAAGAGCTACCTGAGCAATCTGGCTGTTGCGAGCTGAGCGATTGCTCTTTATCGTGATGTTACACCCTAAAACAGCTCTCCCGTCTCATTGCTTTCGTTGAATCGATCAATGCAGTCGTGCTGGCTGTTCTTGGGGTTGTTGACTTTCGTTGAGACCGGATAGAGTGTGAGTGCACCGTC